>WNGJ01002626.1_pt1 | contig 47341 bp, 55 predicted proteins | sample 5400611 | NCBI WGS metagenome assembly WNGJ01 (sample SAMN13153375, study PRJNA577476) | soil metagenome | isolation source: 40 cm soil or saprolite under Garry oak tree replicate 1 | place: USA:California | collected 2016-06-15
CGTAGATGTTCAGGTAGTCCGGATACAGATGCCCGACGACGATCCTCACGCGGCGCGCTCCCAGTAGGGCCTGACGAAGCCGCGTTCGCCGACGATCTGCCGTAAGGCCAGCATCGCCGTGTAGGTGGGGAGGACCACGAGCTCGCCCCCGGGAGGGGTGAGCTCGAGGCCGCGATCGAGCGCGGCTTCGAGCGACGGCACCACATCGATCGCGCGTGCGTCCAGCCCTCCGTACTTGAACCTCAAGCCGAGCTCCGCGGCGCGGTCCCCGGTCGCGACCAGCCGCGTGAGCCCTGGAATCAGCGGCTCGAAGTCCACGTCCCAGATCCACGAGACGTCGCGGCCGTCGGCAATCGCGTCGTTCAGCGCGATCACAGCTGTAGCCGGCGCGCCGCCGTCGACGATGGTCCGCACGGCCTCGTTGGCGCCGGCGGGATTCTTGATCAACAGGATGAGCAGCCCGCGGTCGCCGACGCTGATGCGCTCGAAACGTCCGAAAGCGGCCGTGAACGACTCGATGCCCGCGACGATCTCGTCCAACGCCGCGCCGAGGCTCAACGCGAGCGAGGCGGCGGCGAGCGCGTTGTACACGTTGTAGAGCCCCGGCACGCGCAGCCGGACGGCCGACGTTCCCGCGGGCGAGACGAGCTCGAACGACACCGAGTCGAGGCCGTGCAGCTCGATCTCGCGCGCCACGACGTTCAGAGGGGGACGGCTGTGGCCGCAGGCCGGGCAGCGGTAGTCGCCGAGGTGGCCGACGTAGGCCGCGACGTACTCGTACGGAGCTCCGCAGCGAACGCAGTACTTGGAGTCTGCAGCGTGTTGCAACGACGGCCGTGCCGCCGAGGGATCGTCCACCCCGAAGACCAGCGCGTCCGGCCGCTCCCGAGCGAGCTCGCCGACCTGCGGATCGTCGCCGTTGACCGCCAGCGACGCATCCCCGGGCAGAGAGCGCACCGCCGAACGCCACCCCTCCGCGACGTGCTCGAGCTCGCCGTAGCGGTCGAGTTGGTCGCGAAAGAGATTCCCGAGGCAGACGGCTTTCGGTTTGACACGCAAGAGGATCTCGGGCAGTGCCGCCTCGTCCACCTCGAAGAGGCCGAGCTCGGCCGCGCGTGCGTCGAGGAGCGTCGAGGCCACCCCCGAGACCAGGTTCGCGCCCGACCTGTTGTGCGCCAGGCGAAAACGCTCACCGAGAATGCTCGCCGCCATCGCTGCGGTCGTCGTCTTGCCGTTCGTCGCGGAGATCACCGCCGAGCCGAGCGGCAACCTCGCGGCGAGGCGGTCGATCGCTCCGGGATCGAGCTTCCAGATCAACTTTCCGGGGACTGTCGTGCCGCCGCCGGTTCGGGCCAGACGGGACAACCGGCCCGCCGCCCGCGCGACGGCGATCTCGGCGGCGAGCGGAATCGAAACGCGCAAAGCACGGAGAGGCTACCGAGCAGCGCCGATCCCTCGGAGGGGTGAACTTCGGGGCGCGCTACCGCAAAAGGGTGAGGTACGTCACCCGGGTGCTCCCTACGGTGCGGTTCGTCAACTGCGGCGCGAGAGGAGATTCATGAGGACCGGAGGTCATCGGCGGGACGTGCGTGCGAGCGCACTCTGGGGTAGCGGCAAGCGCGGGACGGGATCGCGCTCGAACGCGCTCTGGGGCAATGGAAAGCGACGCACGGCACTGCTCGCGACGCTGGTTCTGACTCTTGTGGTGCCGCTCGGGGCTGCTGCCGTCCCGGGCCCGAAGAGCGTTCAGGCGTTCGTCGCACCTGGGCTCCTGTCCTCGGCTCAGACGCGACCCGGCGACACCTTCTCGGTGATCGTCCAGGGCAAAGGTGGCAATCAGGCGGCACACGCCGTCGCCGACGTCCTCGGCGTCTCACTCAAGACGGCCCGAACCTTTACTTCGATCGACGGCGTTGCAGTCGACCTGACGGGCACGCAGATTCTTGCTGTCGCTGCCGACAAGCATGTAACCGCGATCACCGCGGATGCGCGAGTCCGCCTCTCGGCTCTCGCTCCTCCTCCGGCGAACGAGAAGTGGCCGTACGTCACCGGCGTGCAGAAGTACTGGGCCAGCGGCGCGAACCCGGGTGCACCTGCCGCGACGATCGCGGTCGTCGACTCCGGCATCGATGCAACTCGGCCCGAGTTCGCCGGCCGAATTGCCGCGGACGTCAATCTCACCACGCTCCCCGGTAATTCACCGGGCGACGGGCGCGGCCACGGAACGTTCGTGGCCGGAATCGCCGCGGGCGACCTTGCCGGCCATACCGGCGCAGCTCCTGGGGCGAAGATCGTCTCGCTCGACGTGATGGACGACCAGGGGATGGCGCGGACGAGCGACGTCATCGCCGCCGCGGACTGGATTCTCGCGAACAAGGCGAAGTACGGGATCCGCATCGCGAACTTCTCCCTGCATTCGTCGGTCGCCAACAGCTTCATGTACGACCCGCTCGACAAGGCAGTCGAGAGATTGTGGTTCAACAACGTCGTGGTGGTTGCGGCATCCGGCAACTACGGCAGCCCGACCGGCCCGAGCGGCGTCCCGTACGCACCCGGTAACGACCCCTTCGTTATCACCGTCGGCGCGAGCGACACGGGCAAGTCCGTGTCGACCAACGACGACATCGCGGCACCCTGGTCTGCCTACGGCTTCACGCTGGACGGCTTCGCGAAGCCGGACATGGCCGCTCCCGGCCGCTTCATGATCGGCCCGGTCCCCGTGACGGCGACGCTCTACTCGGAGCGACCCGACCACGTCGTCGAGCCCGGCTACATGGAGCTCTCCGGCACCTCTTTCTCGGCTCCCATCGTGAGCGGCGTCGCCGCGCTCATCGTCGGACGCCATCCCGAGTACACGCCCGACCAGGTCAAGGGCGCGCTCATGCTCGGGACGAAGCCGATGCCGCGGGCCTCGGACATGTCCGAGGGGGTCGGCGAGGTCAACGCTGCACGGTCGATCGAGATCCAGAATCCCCCGAACCCGAACCTCGCACTCGACGCCTTCATCGTCAGCGACCCCACCGGCGGAACGCCGGTCTTCGACGCGGCGAGCTGGGCGGACAAGGCGAAGCTGGACGCCTCCTGGGCGGCGGCCTCCTGGGCCGACGCGTCCTGGGCGGCAGCGTCGTGGTCGGCCGCGAGCTGGGCCTCGGCCTCCTGGAGCTCGGCCAGCTGGGCCTCGGCCTCCTGGGCGGACACCGCCGCGGCGGCAGCCTCCTGGGCGGACCTGAGCCTCGGAAGCGCTTCGTGGGCGGACAACGCAGGCGGCGAGGCTCCGGCGCCCGACGCCGGGGAGATCGACCAGGCCGAGCTCGCAGCCATCCTCGCAGGCACGTTGGATCCCTAAGCGCATGCAGGACTCGGGGTCACCCGTTCGGGGGAACCGATCGAGTGTTCCCCGAACGGGGGATGCCTCCCTGCCGGGCCGCTTCTACGTTCCGCGGTGGGCTTCTCTTCTGCGGCCCACCGTTCGAGGCGTGGTGAAGGAGAACCTGCGATGAAGGACCGCACCAGGGCATGAGCGCAGTGCCCACCGATATTTCGCGCACCGCCGAGCCCGGCCCGGGGCGAGACGGGGGGCTCCCCCGAAACGCGCGGATCTACTTCGCCGCGGTCGCGATCACGGCCGGCGCGGTGACGCTGCCGTTCATCGGCCGGCTCCAGACCACGCACGAGTGGCCGGCGTTCCTCATCCTCGCGTCCGCGGCCGCCATCGCCCGCTTGTTCGTCGTCCGTACGCCGGCCGACCAGGCGTACCACACCGACATCGTCTTCCTGATCCCGGCAGCATTGATCCTGCCGCCGGAGCTCCTCGTGCTCGTCGCAATCGTCCAGATGGTGCCGGAGTGGCTGAAGATGCGCTATCGCTGGTACCAGCAGACCTTCAACATCCTCGACTACTCGCTCTCGGCCATGGCGGCATGGTTCGTCGGCCGTTGGCTGATTCTCGAGCACGCAGGGATCACGAATGGAGCGCTGCGGCTTTCGTTGGCGGGCCTCGCAGCCTGCGTCGTCTTCGTCGCCGTCAATCACGTCTTGCTCGCGGTGATGCTCAGGCTCGCCCGCGGCTTCACGCTGCGTGAGACGGGCTTGTTCGACGCCGAGTACGTCGCCACTGACCTCGTGCTCGCGGCTCTGGGCGTCGCCGTCTACGCCTTCTGGCAGACAAACCCCTGGCTCGTCCCCTTCGCGCTCACTCCTCTGTTCCTGATCCACCGTTCGCTGAGCGTCCCGGCACTGCAGGCCGAGGCGCGCGTGGACCCGAAGACGGGGCTCTTCAACGCCCGCCACTTCGCCGCTGCGCTTGCCGAGGAAATCGGACGTGCCCGCCGCTTCGAGCGCCCGATGTCGCTGATCATGGCCGACCTCGATCTCCTGCGCGACATCAACAACACCTACGGTCACCTCGCCGGCGACGCCGTGCTGAAGGGAATCGCAGAAGTCTTCCGGGCCCAGCTCCGCCACTACGACGTACCGGCCCGCTTCGGCGGAGAGGAGTTCTCGATCCTCCTGCCCGAGACACCTCCCGATCAGGCGATGGAGATCGCGGAGAGGATCCGCCGCGCGGTTGCCGAGCGCACGTTCGACATCGAGACCTCGAGCGACCCGATCCGTGCCACCGTCTCGATCGGAGTCGCCGGCTTCCCGAAGGATGGCACCGACGCGAACGAGCTCATCCACCAGGCCGACCTCGCCGTCTACCGCGCCAAACTGCAGGGACGCAACCGCGTCCTCGGCGCGAGCTCCGAGCCGCTGCTGGTGCCCGCTGATCGCTCGACACGACTGATCGCCGTCCCGGAGGACGGAGACCATCACGCGCCGCTCCCCAGCGCGACGCAGGTCCAGCCTCTCGAGGAACGCCGGGAGGTGCGCCATCCACGCCCACACGCCGTCCACGGCCCGCGCTTCTTCTCACTCGACCGGCGCCTGAGCCTGATCGTCGGTCTCTTCAGCGCGATCGGTGTCGGGGCGGGCGTCATCGGCCTCACGTTCTCGTGGACCTCGAAGGACCTCCTGGGCCTGCTCACGGTCGTCGGGCTCGTCGGAGTGGGGCAGGCTCTCGCGCTCGAGGCAGACGAAGGATCGGCCGTGCTCTCGGTCAGCGCCGTGGGCTGTCTCGCGGCGGCTTCGCTCTTCGGCTTCCGCGCTGCATTGCCACTCGCGCTCGCAAGCGTGGCCGTCGAGTGGAGTGCACGTCGCGCGCCTCTGCACAACGTTCTCTTCAACGTCGGTGCCCTGACCCTGGCGTCGCTCGCAGCGGCGAGCGTGTTCAAGATCGCGGCCTTCTTTCCGAACGGCACCGCCCACGAGCTGGCCGCCTCCGGCCTCGGGTTGCTCGCCGGCACGGCCTACTTCGTCGTCAACATGGGCCTCGTCTCGCTCGCACTGGCGGTGCAGGGACACGAGCGCTGGTGGTCGGTCTTCAGGGAACGCTTCGCCTGGCTCCTGCCGCACTACCTCGTCTACGGCTTCATCGGCGGCGTCATGGCGCTGGCGTACGAGGCTGTCCAGCTGCTCGCACTCGCCGTGTTCGCGGTGCCGCTCCTGCTCATGCGGAAGACGCAGGAGGCGTACCTCAAGCACACGCAGCGCAGCGCCCAGAAGCTTCGCCAGGCCGCCGAGACGATCCAGTCCCAGAACGTATCGCTCGAGCTCGCGAACAAGCTGCTGAAGGAGCGCTCGACGGCCGCCATGGAGTCGCTGTCTGCGACGGTGGATGCCCGCGACTCGTACACGGCCGGTCACTCGCGCCGAGTCCAGCAGCTTGCGCTGGCGATCGGCCGGGAACTGGGGCTCTCGCTCGCAGAGCTCGACCTGCTCGGCCACGCAGCGCTCTTCCACGACATCGGCAAGCTCGCGATCCCCGACTCCATCCTCCTGAAGCCTGCAAGCCTGACGCCGGACGAGTGGTCGCTGATGCAGCGGCATGCAGAAGAGGGGGCCCGCATCATCGACCGCCTGGGCTTCCTCAACGACGCTGTGCCGGCGATCCGCCACCACCACGAGCGCTTCGACGGCACGGGCTATCCGGACCGCCTGCTGGGCGAGGACATTCCGCTCGGCGCACGCATCATCCATGTGGCCGACGCGCTGGACTCGATGCTGACCACCCGCATCTACCGTGCCGCCAGGCCCGCCGCGGAGGCCCTCCAGGAGCTCCGCCAAGCCGCAGGCACCCAGTTCTGCCCTCGCTGTGTCAGCGCCCTGGAGCGGATCCTGCCGCTCGAGAGCCTCCAAAGCGATACGGACAGGGCTCGCCTCACCCTCGTCGCTTCCTAACCTCCTTCACTCAGGCTTAACTTGCGTTCTTTCCAGAACGCTCTATCCTTCTTGTCATGGCTCGGAAACCGCCCTTCAGGGCGGTCGCGAAGATCGACCCTGACGCACTCGCCTCGTTCCAGGCCGGAATCCGGAAGAGGTACTCGAACGATCAGATTCTCGAGGAGCTGCGCGCATCCGCCGAGCGGCTCGGCCGCTCGCCGACGATGCGGGAGTTCGCGGCAGATCCCGAAACGGCCGTGCACCCGCAGACGGTGATCGAGCACTTCGGCAGTTGGAACGCGGCGAAGCGAGAAGCAGGCCTCGTGCCCCGTCGCTTCGCCACGCGCGAGGAGCTCGTCGGCCTCCTACGGAAGCTGGGGGAGGAGTTGGGCCGCGTGCCGACCGCGAAGGATCTCGATGCCAGACGGGGCTCGATGCCGTCGAAGTCGCTCTACTGGCATACCTTCGGCTCCCTCGCAGAGGCGCTTCGGGAAGCCGGCTTCGACGTGCCGCTCGGGGAGGAGCGGCTCGAGCGGGCAGTCGAACAGGGAGCCACGCTCGCACGCAAGCTGAAGCGCCTGCCGAAGTTCGCAGACTGGGCAGCCGCACGTGGGAAGGACGATGGACTGCTGACCGAGTGGCAGGTGTACAGGATGTTCGACGCACGCCGGGGTGCTTGGTCGACGTTCCAGTTCCTGATCAAGGAGCGCCTCGACGAGGAAGGCGTGGGGGTCGGCTCCGACGGAAACCTCGGTTAGGCCTGTCGCGTCCCGGCCTCGGCATCGTCGATCCCGTAATCGATGCTCGCACCGGTGACCGTCATCAACTCGAAGTCGTAGGACTCACCGGGGATCCACGGGTAGGAGACGGTGATCCGCTCGGCAGCTCCGGGGGCAACCGAGGTCTGGCTCTGGCGGAAGTCGACGAAGGCGTCGTTGAGGATGACCTGCGCTACACGCGCGGTCTCCTGCGAGTTGTTGACGACGACGAGCACGATCGTCCCGGGTTGCAGCGTCGCCTGTTTCACTTTCACGTCGCGTGCCGGCGGCGCAGCGTCGTGCCAGGGGCGTGCATAGGCGATCACGGCGGCCGCGCAGAGGAGTCCCACCGGGACCCCCAGCAGCCACGGTCGTCCTAACAAGCGATCGAGCATTCACTCCACGACTTCGAAGAAGCCCATCCAGCCGAGGGCTGCGAACTCGCTCTTGTGAGCGTGGAACATGTACTTCCCGGTGTGGGGGAAGCGCAGCTCGAGCACGTCCCGCTGGCCCTGCCCCTGGATGACCGTGTCGGTGTACTCGGTCGGCGAGAGCAACGTCCCGGTCGGAAAGCGGTGGAAGAAGTTCCCGTGGATGTGGAACGAGTTGATCGGGTCGAGCTCGACGATGTTGACGAGGTAGATCCGGACGAGCTCGCCGCGTTTCACGCGCACCGGCCTGTACATGAAATGAAAGGCGACGGTGTTGACCGCGTAGACCTCGTTGTCGTCATTGAAGTTCGTGTCGAATGCGTTCTGCACCATGACGAGCTCGTCGGCGTGGGGGCGACCCTGCGGCGGGTCGACGATGAACATGCCGTAGAGGCCCTTGGCGATGTGTCCGGCGAGCGGCGACGCGTGACAGTGGTAGAGGTGCAGCCCGAACGGCTGCGCGTCGAACTCGTAGGTGAACTTCTCGCCGACGTCGATGAGGCCGCCGCCGATCTCCTCGCCGATCCCGGGCGTGCCGTCCATTACGGCGGGGTGAATCCCGTGAAAGTGAATCGTGTGCGGATGTGTCCCCGCGTTGGCGAAGTGGATCCGCAGCAGGTCTCCTTCCCGGGCGCGAAGCGTGGGCCCCGGGACCCGGCCGTTGTAGGTCCACGCCGAGAACTTGACGCCGGGGACGATCTCGATCTGCTTGTCGGTGGCGACGAGCTCCCACTCGCGCAGCACGCGGCCGCCGGCTAGGCGCCGCGTCTTGCCCCAGTCGAAGTCCCGCATGATCGCGCTGGGGTCGAAACCGTTCACCGCCGGATCCACGGTCGTGCTGCCGTGAGCGAAGCCCGAATGAGACGAGCCCGGCACGAGTGGATGGTGGTGGTGCGCCGGCGCGGCCGCCTCGGCGGCCGGCGAAGAGAGCTGAGACAGCCTGGCGGCCACTCCCGACCCGGCAACGGCTGCCGCAGCCCCAAGCGCGCGGCGCCTTGTAAAGGACCTGCGCACGATCACCTCACGCTGCCACGCTCCCCTAAGAGGAACCTGAGCTGGGCGTTAGGAGTTCTTAAGCTTCAGGCAGCAGCGGGGTGGAGTCGTGCGAGGCGCTCGAGACACGAGCGAGCTTCATCCGGTGCGCGAACAGCCGGAAGCGGCTCCTCCTCGAAGGAGCGATCCGGCTCGAACGATTCGCGGGTGACGATCTTGCCGCTCTCGACGGCGATCACCGTTCCCTCGGGCAGCTCGCTCTTGCGCAGTTTGATGCCCGCGTAACTCTCGACGAGCTCGAGGGCGACCCGCGTCGAAGCGAAGAAGAGCTCCTTCTTCGTCTGTCCGATCCAGAGCGGCCGACCCACGCCGCGAGCAAGAAGGAGCTCAGGGCGACTCTCGTCGAGCCACGCCGTCGCCATCGAGCCGTAGAGTTGCTGCAGAGCAGCCGCGGTCCGACCCCGTGAGCGCTCGGCCAGCGCGAAGATGATCTCGGAGTCGACCGTCATCCCCGACTCGGCGCGCGCGATTCCGTGCTCGGCGAAGAGCTCGTCGTCGTTCTTGATGATTCCGTTGTGGATTCCCACGACGGAGCCGTGGCGGACCGGATGGTTGTTCGCCGCGAGGCTGGGGTGGCCCTTGGTGTAGTCGCGGACGTGGACGAGCAGCTTCGTGGCGTCCTCCGGCACACTGATCCGCTCGAGTAGGGCCGTGGCCCCCGAGCGCTGCTTGTGAACGGCTATCGGCGTTCCGGTCAGGCGATACGCATAGCCCACGGCATCGGCACCTCGTTCGGCGATCCCGGTGAGGAGGGCCCGGGCCGCGACTGTCCGCTCGACTGTGCTGTCGAGAGCCAGGCTATATCCGGCGATTCCGCACAAAGTGTCTGAAAAAATGCGAAGCGACCTTTTGGTCGCTCCATCTTTCTAGACGCATCGGCCGGTGTCCTTGTTAGTAGCGATCCCTCTCCCGAGGGTTGACGGCCGCCTCAAGAGTCGGTTAGGCCGCGCCGATACCCCTCGCATGCGGCCGCTTCCTGACCTGCCCTCGGACCCCGCCGTCGAACCGCGGCTCGAGCTCGTACCCGACGTCGAAGAGGCGGAGGAGACCGAGGTCGAGGAATCGGAGGACGCCGCCGGCGAGGTCGAGCAGCCAGAGGACGGCGACGAGGACATCCCGCCAGCCGCCAGGGCCGAGGCGACCCAGGATCCGCTCAAGCTCTACGTCCGCGCGATCGGCGACGGCCCTCTCCTGACGCCCGCCGAGGAGCGCGAGCTCGCCAGGCGGAAGGACGAAGGCGACGAAGAGGCCAAGAAGAAGCTGATCGAGTCGAACCTCCGCCTCGTCATGTCGATCACCCGCAACTACACGAAGGCCGGCGTTCCGCTTCTCGACCTGATCCAGGAGGGGAACCTCGGGCTGATCCGCGCAGTGGAGAAGTTCGACTACAAGCTGGGCTACAAGCTTTCGACGTACGCGACCTGGTGGATCCGCCAGGCAGTCACGCGCGCGCTCGCCGACCAGGGCCGGACGATCCGCCTGCCTGTCCACGTCGCGGACCAGGTCCGACGGCTCATGCGTGCGCGCCGCCAACTTGCTCAGAAGTACAACCGCGAGCCGACGGAGAAGGAGCTCGCGAAGGAGAGCGGCTTTCCGGAGAAGCGTGTCCGCGAGCTGCTCGATCTCGTCGAGGACCCGGTCAGCCTCGAAACACCGGTCGGCGACGGCGAGAGCATGTACGCCGACCTGATCGAAGACGTGCACTCGGAACGGCCGGACGAGTCGACCTCGAAGAAGCTCCGCCGCAACGAGCTGGCCGAGGCGCTCCTCCTCCTCAATCCGCGGATGCAGCGTGTGCTTTCGCTCCGCTTCGGCCTGAACGGCGAACCGCCGCAAACGCTCGAAGAGGTCGGAGCAGGCCTCGGCATCACACGCGAGCGCGTGCGTCAACTCGAGTCGCGAGCGCTCCGCGAGCTCCGCGCGGTCGCGCCCGATCTCGAGCTCTACCTGCGGACGTAGCAGGTACTACTAGGGACGTGGATCGTCGATTCGTCGACTGTCACTCCCATGTCGTCCCGTCTGGTGACGACGGGGCCGCGACGATCCAGGACGGGCTCTCCTTGTGCAAAAGCGCTGCGCGGCATGGGACGGCTGTTCTGTTCGCGACGCCGCACGTCTGGCCGTACTTCACGCTCAGCGACGAGCGCGAGGTGGAGATCCGGGAGGCCTACGAGCGCATGCGCCCGCACGCAGGGCTCGAGCTCCGGCTCGGGTTCGAGCTCACGCCGGCCCAGGCGCTCCTGCAGGAAGACCCACACCGCTACGTCCTCGACGGAACCGACTGTGTCCTGATGGAGGTGCCCTTCTCCGGCCCGCCCGATGTCTTGATCGCACTTGCCGAGCACGTCGAAGCTGCCGGACTTCGACCGGTCATCGCCCATCCCGAACGCACGGAATCGGTGCTCGAGGATCCGTCGATCGCGGACGACCTCGCGGCACGCGGCTGGATGCTGCAAGTCAACGCGACGTCGCTGACCGGCCGCCACGGGCCCGAGCCGGAGGAGTTGGGCTGGTCGCTGATCGAGCGCGGTATCGGCAATCTGGTCGCCTCAGACGGACATCGCACGACACGTCCGGCGCATCTCGATGAGGCGCATGCACTCGCAGAGCAACGGCTCGGCGATCGTGCTCTGTCGTTGTTCGACGGGTCCGCGCTCGGCGTTATGCCGTTACGGACTGCATCTCGCGCAGCGTCGACAGGCGCCTGAGCGATTCAAGCTCGATCTGCCTGACGCGTTCGCGCGTCAGACCGAGCCGCCGTCCGATCTCCTCGAGCGTCTTCGGCTCCGAGTCCAACACCAGCACCTGACGCTCGCGCTCCTGTAGCGACAGCAGTGCAGCGGTGAGCGCCTGCGAGCGCAGCGAGACCTCGACCTCCTCCTCTGGAAGGGGGTCGTCGCCGGCGACGAAGTCGCCGAACACTGCGTCCTCGGCCTCGCCGACCGGCTGGTCGAGCGACGCGGACGCGCGTGCCGCAGCGCGTACCTCGTGCGCCTGCTGAATCGGCAGGCTGGCCTCCTCGGCGATCTCCTCGAGTGTCGGCTCGCGGCCGAGCTGTGTCCAGAGCGTGCGCTCCGCACGGTTCATCTTCTGCAGGCGCTCGACGATGTGGACGGGCATCCGGATCGTCCGCGCCTTGTCCGCCAGCGCACGCGCAACGGCTTGGCGGATCCACCAGGTCGCGTAGGTCGAGAACTTGTAGCCCCGACGCCAGTCGAACTTCTCGACCGCGCGAATGAGGCCCAGCGTTCCTTCCTGAATCAGGTCGAGGAACGGGAGGCCCTGGTTGCGGTAGTTCTTGGCGATCGACACGACGAGCCGCAGGTTCGACTGGATCATGTGCGACTTCGCGCCCATGTCGCCGCGCTCGATCCGCTTCGCGAGCTCGACTTCCTGAGGTGCCGTCAGCAACGGGTGGCGGCCGGCTTCGCGCAGGAAGAGCTGCAACGCGTCGGTCGTCGTCTCGTACGAGGTCTGGAGTGGGGGAGGCGCAGGCTCCTTCTCTTTCTCCTTTTCCGGCTCGTCGGGGATCACGTCGATTCCCCGCCGTTCGAGCTCGTTGCAGATCGCGTCGGTCTCGAGTGCGTCGAGCTGATGAGCCTCGATCAGCTCAGCGAGCTCGGGCTGCTTGACCGAGCCCGTGCCTTCAGCGTTCTCCAGCAGTCCTTGGATGTCCTCGTGCTGGAGGATCGACTCGATCTCGACGGTCATATCTCCCTGGGTGGTTGTTGCCTCGGGCCCGGCAGTCCCAAACACGCACGCTCTCACGGCTCGGCAGGTTCAGTCAACCCTCTAGCGCTATTCCCCGCGAAAAGGCGCCATTTCGTAGCCATGTTCAGCCGGTCAGCCCAGACGCCCCGGGCGGTCGACCTTCCCCTCCAGGCCAAGCCCGCATCCGACTAGTCTTCCGCCGTGCGTAACGACCGTCTGCTCGCCGCACTCGCGGCGCTCCTCGGCCTCGTGCTGATTGCCATCGGCGTCACGTACATCGCGCTCACCGAGCACGACATCCCCTCCTTTTTCCCGGGGCACGTGTCGCATGCCTCGGGCCACCATCACGTCAAGCACGGGATAGCGGCGATCTTCCTCGGGCTCGCCTGCTTCGCCTTCGCCTGGTTCCGGACCGGCCCGCGTCAAGCGCGCGTGGCCCCGCCCGGCTAGTGGTCGCGGCCGGCGGCCAGCATCTGATCAGCTACTTCCAGGCGATCGTCATCGGTCTCCTGCAGGGCGTGACCGAGCTGTTCCCGATCTCGAGCCTCGGCCATGCCGTCATCCTGCCGAAGCTCCTCGGCTGGCATCTGGGCCAGGACAAGCCCTACTTCCTCGCCTTCCTCGTGGCCACGCACCTCGCGACGGCGACCGTCCTCTTCGTCTTCTTCTTCCCGGAATGGGCGCGCATCCTCAAGGGGCTCGGCCGCAGCCTGCGAGATCGTCAGATCAGCGACGACGACCCCGACGCACGGCTCGCGTGGCTCCTCATCGTTGGCACGATCCCCGCCGGGCTGATCGGCCTTCTCTTCGAGCACAAGCTGCGATCGCTGTTCGCGAGCCCGACGGCGGCTGCAGCCTTTCTGACGGCCAACGGCGTGATCCTGTTCGCGGCCGAATACCTGCGCCGCCGCGCCCCGGGCGCCGGGGCACGGGCCAGGGAGCTCGAGCGAAGTCCAGGGGCGGAGACGTCCTCAGAGGCCGAGAAGCGACTCGCGACTCTCGGCTTCCGGGAAGCGGTCGGGGTCGGGACCGCGCAGGCGGCCGCCCTCTTCCCCGGGATCAGCCGTGCGGGCGTCACCATCGGTGGCGGGCTCTTCGTCGGGCTCACGCACGAGGACGCGGCGCGGTATGCGTTTCTGCTCGCGACGCCGATCATCGGTGCCGCGGCCCTGCTCAAGCTCCCTGAGCTCGTCGGTCATCACGGCGACGGCGTCCGCGGCCAGGCTCTTGTCGGCGCGCTCTGTGCGGGAGCCGCCGCGTGGTTCGCGATCAAGTTCCTGATGCGCTACTTCCAGACGAACACGCTGACGCCGTTCGCCGTGTACTGCCTCTTCGCAGGTCTCGGCGCACTGCTCGTCTTCGTGTTCTAGACTGGCTTCCACAGGCTTGTCCACATGTTGGAAGATTGACTGTGGAAATGTTGGAAAAGGAAAACTTCGCAAATTGCGGCCATGACCTTTTCCGGCCCCTTGATTCATTTGCTTGACACGTTAGATTCCCATTTGCGCCGAGCACGGAGCGCAAGTAGGTCGAAACCGAGTCCGAAGGCAGTAGCCGGAAGGCGAAAGTCAGCGGAAACGGTGGACGAAAGCGAAACCGGCTCGGCGAATTTTTTTGGTCCAAAGGCGTCGACTCGGCGACGCCGCACTGGAGGCCGCGTGAGCTGCGCTCATGCGGCCGTTTTATAAGGTTTCTTACGGTGCACCTGCGACTTCCCGCTATCGATCCAGGCGTCAAGGCGTTCGTGTGGGCGCTCCTCTCGAGCCTGTACCTCTGGGGCTTCCTGCTTGCGGTCGGGGTGCACAAGGGCACGTCGTTGGTGCTCGGACTGATCGCGTTCGGCGCGATCTTCCTCTACGTCCGGGTCTGCGGCGAGAACGACGAGCCGTAGGGGCTAAACGGGGATCGGGCGTGGGCGGCGAGGCCTGAGCGCGCCTACGAGCATGCGCGCGAGCTCGCCTCCGACCGCCTGCTCCAGGCGCCGGAAAGCGGGAGGTCGGGAGTCGTCGACCTCGATCAGGGCAGCGCGGAGGAGTTCGTACCCTCTCTCGCCCTGCGGTAGCGAGCTGTACGTCATGGCCCTTCCAGTATCGGCGCCGCAGGGCCGGCTGTTCATCCCTGAGGCAGGTCTAAAGCCGCCCCTCGGCCATGCCGAGGGGCGGCCTCGAGCGAGTTATCGGACCGTCTCGCGGTCCGCGGTGCGGTCGTTCGACGGCGTGGTCGCCCGTCGCTCGGCGGTCATCGGCTCGTCCGCCGCACGCCCGCTGACGGGTGCAACACTACGGTCGCGATCGACGACCGCGTCGCGGTCGCGTACGACCGGGCCGGTGGTGTCGAACGAGAACCCGAAGACGAGCCCCGTTCCGAACGCCAGCACCGGGATGTAGTAGAGGAAGTCCGTCGCCACGCCGCTGACGTGGATGTCGCGGGTCCAGGCCATCACGTGGTTGTGGAACCAACCGCTCCCCGGCTCGCCGGCCAGGATGATCCACAACGACACGATCGCCACGGGAACGAAGGCGGTGACCAACACCGGAATCGAGAGCCGCGGCCAGCCCCACTTCGTCCAACCTCCGAGCAGCTGGGACACCGCCATCAGGAGACCCGCTCCGGCAACGAGGCCGACTCGAGCCCAGTACCCCCCGATGTGGTCGTTGCTGATCTGCGTCGCGAACCAGATCAACAGACCTGCGACGGCCGAGAACACCAGCGTCGTCGTCGCTCGTGTGAGTCCATACATTCGATCACCTCGCTAGTCGGTACCCGGGTGATACCCGGTCCCGCCGGAGACGAATCCGGTTCACACCGAGGACGAATCCGGGCTTCACACCGATGAGCGTGTGCAGGGCCGCCTCACTCGAGGACTCTTCGTACGACGGCCGCACGGGCACAGCCCGCACGGCCTCTTTGCGGCGCTGCCGAGTGGGCCCTTACGACGGCCGCACGGGCACAGCCCGCACGGCCTCTTTGGGCACAGCCCGCACGGCCTCTTTGCGGCGCCGCCGAGTCGGCGCCTTGGCTAGAGCGCCAGCCGGCGGGTGTCGAACGAGGCGGAGTAGAGCTCGGCGCGGAATTCCTCCAGTGCGCCGGCGACGTCGTCGTTGAAGACGTGTTCCACCACTCCGACCTTCTGGTCGTTGTGGAAGGGAAGGTCGACGTGCTCGTGGGAGACGAGGTTGACCGACGTGCGCTGGCACGCCGGGCAGCGAACGGCGAGCCCGAGCGAGCCGTCTCCGGGCGCGAGGAGGAAGAACGACGAAGGAAAGACCGGCCGGGGCCGATCCTCGGGATAGCAGAAGAAGCTCCATGGCCACTCCCCCGCTTCGATCCTGCGCGCCGCCGCGTCGGAGAGCTCGGCGACAACGCTGTCGAGCTGCGCGGTCATGACGTTGTAGAACGCGCCGCTCCGCAAACCGAGCGGCCCCCAGTCGAGGTCGTCGTGGGTGACAAGCCCTTCGTGCTCCTCCCCGCACCCGCAGGCGAAGAGCACCTGGAAGACCGAGGGATGCGCCGCGCCCGGCAAGCGCTCGAGCTGGCGGAAGTCCGAAAGGGTGACGCGCGCTTCCCCCCGTGCCGGGCACGGGAAGGTGAAGCGCCCCGTCAACGCGTCGTACATGGTGCCTTTCTAATCGGCAACCCGGACGTCAAACCTGACCCGTCGGGGCGATTAGTACTCGATCAGGGCGTGCAAGTCGTACTTGGACAGGCGCTCGCGGCCCTTCAGGAAGCCCAGCTCGATGATGAAGCAGCACCCGACGACGACCCCGCCCAGGCGCTCCACGAGCTGCTCGGCGATCGCCTCGACGGTGCCGCCCGTAGCGAGGACGTCGTCGTGGATCAGGACGCGCGCCCCGTGCGGGACCATGTCCGGGTGCAGCTCGAGCGCGTTCTGTCCGTACTCGAGCGCATAGGTGGCGCTGATCGTCTCCGGTGGAAGCTTGCCCGGCCGCCGCGCGGGCACGAACCCGCAGCCGATCTCCTTGGCGATCGTCGTGCAGGCACGAATCCGCAACCGATCTGCTTCGCGATCGCAGCTCCGAGGATGAAGCCACGAGCCTCGGCGCCGACGATCAGGTCGGGTTGCTTCTGCGCCCCCCACTCCGCGAGCTGCTCGATCGAGTACGCGAGTGCCTCGGGATCTGCGAGCAGCGGCGTGACGTCCTTGAACCCGACGCCCGGCTGTGGCCAGTCCGGGACCTCTCGGACCTTCTCGGCGAGATTCACCGGATCATGTTGACGCAAGCCGGCGCAGCGCGCGCCAGAACAGCAGCTGACCGAGGCCCTGGGCGAGCTCGCCGAGCGACTCCAGGTCCTCCATCCCTGCCCGTCGCCGCTCCGGATTGCGCGCTCGAAGGGCCGGGCCGACGACCTGCTCGATCAGCGCGGCTTCGCGGTCGGCCGCCGTGCGGAACCCGCGAAGGTGCCGGGGCGCGATTCCAAACTGCGCCAGTCGCCCGCAGGCAAGCGCGATGTCCGCGTCCAGATCCCGGTAGCGCTTCTCGCCGGACTCGGTGCGGGGGGCCAGCAATCCGAACTCCTCGAGCTCCCGCGCGAGGCGGGCGTCGATCCCCGCCCGTTCGCACAGCTCTTCGAGGTCGAGCTCTCGCTCGGCCTCCACCAGACCGGCGCGCCGCCGCTTACGGTCGCGGGCGCCGGAAGAGGCAAGCTCCTGGCGGATGACGCGCAGCGGCAGGAACTCGTCGCGCTGCAGCCGCAGGATCGTCTCGAGGCGCTCGACGTCATCCTCGCTGAAGAGCCGATACCCGCCCTCCGTTCGCCGGGGGGCCAGCAGCCCTTGATCCTCCAGGTAGCGAATCTTCGAGATCGAGATGTCCGGGAACTCGTCCTTGAGCATCCCGCAGAGGGCTCCGATCGTCAGCAGACGCGATCTCGAAGCGGTCGCCGTCACCGATTGAGGAATGTCAGTCGATATTTGCCGATCTGCAGCTCGTCGCCGTCTTCGAGCTGTGCGGACTCGACCCGCTTCCGGTTCACGAACGTGCCGTTGAGGCTGCCCTGATCCTCGACGAAATAGCCGTCGTCACGCGCCACGAGGACCGCGTGCTTGCGCGAGACCGTGACGTCGTCGAGGAAGATCCCGCAGTCGGGCGAGCGACCGATCGACGTCTCGCCTTCCGGATGGAACGTCTCCCCCGCCCTGCCGCCACCCGACCTGACGACGAGCGCAGGCCCCGTGATTCCGAGATCCTCGAGCGCTTCGGCGGCCGTATCTTCCCCGTCGTCAGGCGTGAATGTCTGCGTCGCCTCGGTGCCGCCCTCGTCCCTGACGAGCAGCGCGCCGCAACGTGCGCAGTAGTTCGCAGCTTCGGCGTTCTGGAAGCCGCACTCCTGACAGTAGATATGGCCCACTACGGTTGTTGTGGAGCGGCCCTCGAGGTGAGGATCTCGGTCAGGTGATCGACGTCCACCTGGTCGAGGACGCTCGTCCCTCCCGTCGTCTGCAGCCGCGCGACCAGCTCAGCGCGCAGGATGTCGATCTTTCCGTGCAGCAGGCGCCGTTGGTAGGAGACCTCGTTTTCCTCCTGCGTCAGACCGGCGATGAGCTTTTTGAGGTCGGCGTCGGACAGCGTTGCGAGATCGGGCAGAGGTTCCACGGGCCGCCTTTCCTGGTCGAGGGCTCGTCAGCAGTAAAGCAGCGAACCTGCAAAGGGTCAACCTGAGCTTGAGAGTTTAGCTCGCGGTCGCCACACCTTCGGTCTGCATGATCTCTTCCACCATCCCGCGAAACTCCGCCTCGAGGGCCTTCGAGTCCTCCTCGGTTCGCCCCTCGGCGTAGATGTGCATGAGGGGCTCGTCGGGGTCGGGAAGGATCTGTGCCCACCCTCGCTCGTCGAAGACCTTGATGCCGTCCATCAGAGCGAGCTCGCGATCGCGGAGGCGTTCGGTCAACACCCGCATCACGACGCCCTTGAGAGCCCAGGGACAGGGAAGTTGCCGGTGGACGAGGGTCGGTGCAGGAAGGTCGGCCACGAGCTCCGACAACGGCCGGCGGACAGGCGCGAGCAGCTCGAGCAGCTTGCAGAGGCTTGCGGTGGCATCGTAGGCGGGGAGGAACTCCGGGAAGACGTAGCCGCCGCCCACTGCGCCGGCGAAGATGACTCCGTCCTCCGCCGCGGCCTTCGTGAGGTCGCCGAGCGACGCAGGCGTTCGCACCACCTCGAGGCCACTTCCCTCCAGTAGGCGCTCCACCTGGCTCGTGACCGTGATCGGGAACGCGAGCTTCCCGCGCCGGCCGTTGCTTCCGATCAGCCGCAGGAAGAGGAGGAGGCTCTGCTCGACCGGAACCTCGCGGCCGCGCTCGTCGACCAGATAGAGACGCTCCGCTGCACGGTCGAGCACCACGCCGAGGTCGGCGCCGACTGCCGGGACGAGCTGTTTCACCTGCCCGATCGCCTCTCGCAGCAAAGCCGAACCGCTGTCGGACCGGTCCGTCGTGAAACCGTGCGCGGACACGGCCTCGACTCCGAGCGGCCCAAGCAGCAGGGGCAGCACGTACGACGCCGCCGAGAAACCGTAGTCGACGACGATGCGAAAGCCGTGCTTGCGGATCGCTTCAGCGTCGAGCCCGTCCAGCAGATCCTGAGCGTACGACTCCCGGACGCGTGCGGGGTAGCTGATCGTGCCGATGTCGCTGAAGCTGGCGCGGCGCAATTCGCCACGCGTGAAGTTCTTCTCGATCTCCTTCTGCTTCGCCGACGACAGCTGGATGCCCGGCTGCTCGAAGAACTTGATCTGCACGACTTCGGGATCCGACTGGCTCGTGCCGACGTGGAACCCGGCTTCGTAGCCCTCGCTCTTCAGGAGATGCCGCGCGACCGCGGCGGGCAGGACACGCAGGTCGGCGACGTCGAGCCCAGAGGACGTGAGGCCCGTGATCATCGCCCGCTTGATCATGCGGCACGCCGGCGCCGACTCACGGCTCGCAGCAACCCGCGCGCCACGTTTGAGCGTCGTGCCGAGCGCGGACGCGATTCGCACAGCTACCTCCGGAGTGAGATCGACGTTGACAAGGCCCGCGACGCCGTCCCTCCCGAAGAGCCGCGTCGACGCGCGGGACTCCCAGATCAGGCTTTCCGTGATGTGCGAGCCGGACTCGACCTCCTTGTAGGGGTAGATCCGGACGCCCGGCATGATCACCGTCTCCGAGCCGATCGTCACCTCGTCGCCGATGGCGACGCCTTCGTGGATCCGGACATGTGCGCGGATGTCGCACGAACGGCCGATGACGGCGCCTTCGATCAACGAGCTGCGGCCGATGTGCGTCGACGCGTCGATGACCGAGCGCGTCGTCCGCGTGCGCTCGCGCAAGGTGACGCTGTTCGATAGGACCGAGTGCGCCCCGACCGTCGCACCGGAGGCGATGCGGCAGTAGTTGCCGATGTAGGCCGGCCCTTCGATCTGCTCGAGGTCGGGGATGTCGACGCCCTCCCCGAGCCAGACGTTCCCGCGGATCCGGATGCCCGGGATGTTCAGGCGCACGTTTTCCTCGAGAGCGTCGAAGTTCGCCTGCCGGAACTGGTCGAGATTCCCGATGTCCTGCCAGTAGCCGTCCATGACGTGGCCGTAGAGCGGACGTCCCATCTCGAGCAGATAGGGAAAGAGCTCTTTCGAGAAGTCGTAGGGCCGGTCGGCCGGCACGTGCTTCAGCACCTCCGGTTCCATCACGTAGATCCCGGTATTGATCGTGTCGGAGAAGACCTGGCCCCACGACGGCTTTTCGAGGAAGCGTTCGATCCGTCCCTCCTCGTCCGTGACGACGATGCCGAACTCGAGCGGGTTCTCGACCGATTTGAGCCCGATCGTCACCGCTGCTCCCTTGTCCTTGTGGAAGGCGATGAGCGCGCTCAGGTCCACGTCGCACAGCGCGTCCCCGGAGATGACGAGGAAGGTCTCCTCGAGCTGTTTCGCTGTGAGACGCACGGAGCCGGCCGTGCCGAGCGGCGATTCTTCGACCGAGTAGCCGATCTGCATGCCGAGCGTCTCGCCTTCTCCGAAGTAGCTGCGGATCGCCTGTGGCAGGAACGCGACCGTGACGATCACCTCGTTCAGCCCGTGCTCGCGCAGCAACTCGAGGATGTGCTCCATGCACGGCTTGCCGACGACCGGCACCATGGGCTTCGGCTGGTTGGACGTGAGTGGGCGCAGGCGGTTGCCCTCTCCTCCGGCCATCATCACGGCTTTCATCGCTTTCTCTCTCTCCAGGCCGCGGCCGCGTACACCGCGCCTGCGCCGACCGCGAGCACTAGACCGGTCCAGAAGATCCAGTACGGCCACTCGGTCGACCGGTGCGTGACGATCAGGCAGCCGATCCCGAGGTAGAGGAGCCAGGTCGCCGCCTTGCCGAGACGGTTCACGTTGAGCTCGTAACCCTGCGGCGCGATCGTCTTGTAACCGGCCAGCAGCAGGAGGTCGCGCCCGAGGATCACGACCAGACCTGCCCATGGCATGTGGTCCTGGACGGCAAGGAGGATCACCGCGGCGTCGATCATCAGCCGGTCGGCCAGCGGGTCGAAGATGCGGCCGAAATCCGATTCCACCTGCCAGCGACGCGCAAGGAAGCCGTCGATCTGGTCGGTGACGCCGGCGATCCCGAACACGATGCCGGCCGGCCAGCTGTGGCCGCCGTCCGCGGTGAGCATGAACGTGACGAAGACCGGGATCAGTGCCAGCCGCGCGATGGTGAGCGCGTTCGGAAGCTGTTGCAGGGTCGCAGGGACGGCGCGGGTCGCCATGAGTGTGGAAAGGATACGCCCGTGGCCGAAAGCCTCAGCCTGCCCGGCTTCGTGGACGCCCACAGCCACGGCTTCCAGCGCGCGTTGCGCGGCCGGGCCGGAGGCACCGACTTCTGGGAGTGGCGTGAACTGATGCTCGCCGAGGCGGAGCGCCAGACGCCCGCGCTCGTCCGCCGAGAGTACGTACAGGTCTATCGGGAGCTCCGGGCTGCCGGCTATACGGCGGTCGGCGAGTTCCACTACCTCGGCTTCGACGAAGCGCTAGCCGCGGTCGACGCTGCAGCGGAGGCCGGCATCCGCATCGTGATCCTGCTCGCGGCGTACGGACGGGGCGGCCTGCCGCGCTTCCGTCAGGAGTCCGTCAACGAGTATCTGAAGCAGGTCGAGGATCTGCGCGGCCGCGGGATTCTCGTCGGGGTCGCCCCCCACTCCGTGCGTGCCTGCCCCGCGGACTGGCTCGAGGAGATAGGCCGCTACGCCGCTGCGGAACGGCTGCCTCTGCACGTGCACGCGGACGAGCAGCCGCGCGAGATCGAGGAGTGTCTCGGCGAGTACGGCATCCGGCCGATCGAGCTGCTCGATCGGACCGGCTGCCTCAGCGAGCGCACGACCGTGGTGCACGCGACACATGCGGACGGTGCCGAGCTCGACCTCGTCGCCCGGGCCGGTGCGCGTGTCTGTGCCTGCCCGACGACGGAGGCGAATCTCGGAGACGGCTTCCTGCCCGTCGAGCGCGTGTGTACGCGCGGCATTGGGATCTGCATCGGCTCAGACTCCAATGTCCGCATCGATCCGCTCGAAGAGTTGCGCGAGCTCGAGGGAATCGCGCGGCGTCAGGCGGGCCGCCGCAACGTCATCTCGACGGAGACGCTGCTCTGCTTCGGCGCAGACGAGGGTGCGGGCTCGCTCGGCCTCGAACAGTGGGACGACGTCGAGGTCGATCTCTCCCACACCTCGTTGCGCGGAGTCGAGGACGTGTTCGAAGCGCTCGTGTCCGGGTGCGGCGCGGATGTCTTTCTAGAAGCGTGACGTCCAGTACGCGGTGCGATTGATGTACGCGCGCTGCGCGGCGCGACCGTGCAGCCCGTACGTCCCGTCGTAGCTTTCGTAGCGCCCACCGTGCCCCGCGGGCTCGATCTGCGTTCCCTCGCTCCACTCGTTGTAGGACGTGATCGTCACCATGTCGGCGCCCGCGCGCATCGCAGCGCCCCACATCGAGTCATACGTCGCGCCGTCGAGCCGCGGCTTCACGCGTGAGTCCCCGGTCGCCTCGGTCGCGTCGTAGCCAGGACCGACAGACGGCGCGCAGAGAATCCCAAGGACGCGTGCCTGCGCGCAGAAGCGATCGAACTTCGCGGCGTCGTAGAGAAGGATGTCGTACGTGTAGAAGCCGGCGAACCCCGCGCGGGCCGCGAAGCCCACCTGACTCGTCTGCGCGAAGAGCCGCAGTCCCATCGGCTGCAGCGTGACGCGACGCCAATCGTCAGCCTCGAAGTCCTTGGTGCTGTAGATGTACACGTCGCGTAGGCCGAGCGTGCGCAGGTACACGAGATCGGACGCGATGGAGTCCAACGTCCGTCCCTCGTACGGCTCCAGCTGCACCGCCACTTGGAGGCCGCGCGCGTTGGCCGCGCGCCGCACAGCCAGTAGACGTTGGTCTTCCGGGGATCCTCTTCCCCACCACGAGCTGACGACCTCGTCGACGCCGGCGGCCGCGATGTCTCTCATCTGGGCGCCGAGCACGCGTGGATCGCTGCTCGAGTAGGTGCCGCGCATCGGAAAGAAGGCAGAGCCGATGTCAAAAGGCGGCGTATGCCCACCCTGGAGCCAGTGGACGTACTGGCCGTCGTGGCGCAGGTTGGAGTACCAGGGGTAGAAGAAGATCGCGCTTCGCGGGGAAGTCTGGGCGGCAGCCGTGGATGCAGGCATGGCGAGGAGAAGCATCAAGGCCAGGAGGGGACGCCGCATCGCGCCAAGCTTCTCACTCGGGTCGGATCCCCAAGACGAGGCATACGGGAGCGGCGCGGCCACGCCGATCCTTCGGGATATGGCTTCCTCTGGCTGGTTCGACCGCATTCGATCCCACTACCGACGCGAAAGCGCTCAGACGATGGCCGAGTACGCGGTCATCCTCGGCGTCATCACTCCGGCGATCATCATCGCCCTCACGCTGTTGTCGGACAAGGTCGCTCTGCTCATCGACAGCGTCCGCGCACTCCTTTAGACCGCGACCGCGTCGCTGGCGAAACAACGCCGCCGTTACAGGCGGGTTGTGAAGTCGGGGCGCCGAGATTTGAACTCGGGACCTCTAGTCCAGCACAAGGACGCTTTCAACGCGCGATACAGCGCGGCACTTGGACGCGGCGGAGATGGCCGCTCGCGAGATGGGAACCGTAAGCCTGGGCGATGCCCTCACCCTGGCCTCCTGATTGCCGAGCAGGCTCCGCAGAAGTGGCCTCAGGCCGCCGATCGATGGCATGCACGCTTTGTGCTCGCCGCTAAGGGGATTGGTGTGGAGGACTCGGCCCCTTGCCCTTCATCTCGTCAAGGCGCTCGGGAGGGAAGATGTTGAAGGCGCATGGCAGACGCTTCGCGGCCTTGCACGAAATTATGGCTTGAACCTCTAATGGTCTTAGGATGCCGCCGTGCTGGCCGCCCTCGTAGCCGAGTAGAGCCACTGGAAGCCAGTCATCAAAAAATACAAAGAGACCTGCAAATCCCTGCAAATCACTGGTGATTTGGGAGTGGTCCTCTTCGGGGCGCTTCGCCGTTCCCCGACCCGGGTATGGCGAATTGCACAACACATGCCCAGGGGCTCCCTCGGTCGGACCTTAGCTCTCCCCGGGGAACGGCCGAGCTGCGGCGTGAGCCATAGGCGCCGCCCCTGGGCGCCTTCTCCACAGCGCAAGCCTCGAACTTGAGCGGCATCTAGTTTGGTGGAGCCCCGGGCCTGTTCGCGCTAGGGGCTGACGGCCTCCTACGGGGAGAGGGCGGTCGGCTCGGGCTCCAGTAGCCCGACGATGCGGAGCGCGCGCTCGGGGCCCGCGATCGTAGACATCAGCTCCGGATCGGGCTCGATGCCGACGCGGCCAAGGTCGAGACGGTCCGCGTCCCAACAGCAACCGATCGTCGGATTGGTAGTCGTCAGTCCGCGGTCTGATCGGCGAGAGCTTCGCCGAGCTCGCGGCGCCTCTCTTCGCCGACCGGCTCGACGAGGCCAGGAAGGCAGGGATGCGGACCGTCCCGCTGTTCGCGTCAGCGCGGGCGGTGTTCGAGGCGCGTGCCGATCGGCGGTGGATGCCTCACGTCTGGTTGCAGAACGCTGAGGAATGGGTCTTCCCCAACTCGAATGGCGGCCCCATCGAACCGTCGAACTGGGCACGGCGCGAATGGCGGCCGGCGCTCGAGGCCGCGGGTATCGAGGATCTCCACTTCCACGATCTGCGGCACTTCGCAGCGTCAGCGTTGCGGGATGCCGGCATGGACAACAAGATGCGCTCGGTTGTCATCGGACACGCGGACGAACGGATCACGGATGGTGTCTACACGCCAGCGAGGAGCAAGTGGCGAAGGCGGCGAAAAACTTTGACCCGCTTAAGGGTGTGGGTTCTCAAGTGGAAACCGCCGCCTGAAGATCCTTCATCAACATTATGAGGTGCAATGGATCCGTGGGCGATTCCTCGAACTCAAACTGCATGTACCAAGCCTTCGCTTCTTCGTGTTTCGCATGGACAAGCAAGACTCGTATGCCGACGTTCTCAGCTGCGGCGAGACATCTAAGCATCGCGTCCTTTACGAGTCCCTTCCCCACTCCCCCACGCTTATGTTCGTCAGCGACGGCAAGTCGCGCTAGAAGGATCGCTGGCACAGGACGATGCTTTGCCTGTCCCCTAAGACTGCGAGGTGTTGCGTCGGCGGGTTCGACCTGGGCTGCGGCTAGAGCGTAATACGCAATGACGACCTGATCGTCTGTTTCCGTGGCTACGAAGACCCTTGCTGATCGAGAAGCCTGTGCGGTTCGCGCGTGCCTCTTGAGCCATTCATCCAAGGCTGGCTCACCACAGTCGAAGTCATCAAGCAGATGATCATCGTTCAGGGGTTCGGGTGGCTTGTAGGCCACTCGTATTAGTGATTATTCGAAGACGCTCGGCTCGGCGAGAAGTTTCGTGAGTGCAGGCTTCCGCTGCACCGGTCTATCGAGGACTTCGGTGAATGCTCGCCAGTCAGACGCGTCCAAGACGAACCGAGTTCGATCGGCAACGATGCGCTCGGCTTCGATCATCGCAGCCTTCAGAACGAACGCCGTCAGGCTGCTCTCTGAGAGGTCGGCAGCTTTCCGCACGAGATCGTTGGTGTCGGGCTCGACGCGGAAATCCCACCTGTTCTTGGTCTTCACGTTAGCCATGTCCGGAGAATGTACACACATTGTACGGATAGCGCAACCCCCTTTGGGTGACTTAGCGAGCGCAACGCCCTGCAAAGACCGGCCAAAGAGAAAACCCCGCCATGCGCGGGGCTTTCGAGAGTCGGGGCGCCGAGATTTGAACTCGGGACCTCTAGTCCCCCAGACTAGCGCGCTAACCAGGCTGCGCCACGCCCCGTGGCGGGGGCATCGTACCCGCTACGCGCTGTAACGCCTGTACAGCTTGTCGATCAGATCCGGCATGCGTTCGAGGCGGTCGGTGATCACACGCAAACGGTATTCGCGGAAGTGCTCGGCCTCGACGCCTAGCGCGCGCGCGAGTGTCTTGATCACGTCGTCCGACGGAACCGGGCGGTTGCCGTGGACAAGGTGGTTGAGGTAGCCGGCCGAGAGCTTCGTCTTCTCCGCGAGAGAGCGGTAGGTAAGACCGGCCTCCCCCATCAGCCGCTCGATGGTTGGGCCGAACGAGTCCTCGCTGAAGCGCCGCTTTCGCGCCATCAGCCGAGCTTCTCGCGCACTCTAGAGACGAGCTCACCCACGCTCACCGCGTTGTCTTCCCCCTTTGCGCGCTCGCGAAGGTCCACCGTACCGTCTTCGGCAGCCTTTCGCCCGACCGTCACGCGCAGCGGGCAGCCAATCAGATCGGCGTCTGCGAACTTCTCGCCCGCACGCGCATCTCGGTCGTCGACGAGCACGTCGAGCCCCGCTGCGGAGAGCGCGTCTGCAACCGACTGCGCATGCTCCTCCATCCCGGGGATGACGACCACGTGGACGTCGTACGGCGCGACGGAGGCCGGCCACTGGATGCCTTTGTCGTCGTGATGCTGCTCGATGATCGCCGCCATCGTGCGCGCGGGACCGATCCCGTAGCTGCCCATCACAAGCAGCTTCTCCTGTCCGTCCTCGTCGAGGTACGTCGCCCCGAACGGCTCCGAGTAGAACGTCCCGAGCTTGAAGATGTGGCCGAGTTCGATCGCGGTCTCCGCAATCAGCCTCCCGCCACACTTGGGACAACGATCTCCCGCATTCGTTTGCCGGATGTCCGCGAAGCGCGGCTCGTAGTCGCGGCCGGCCTCAACACCGCGCAGATGCCAGCCGTCGCGATTCGCTCCTGCGACGAACTGGCCGTCCTTCAGCGCATTGTCCGCAATCACGTCGACCTCGACGCCCACGGGGCCGAGCGAACCGCCACCGGCCGCGAAGGTCGAGCGGATCTCGCCGTCAGTCGCAGGCCGGAAAGCGCTCCCCAGGATTGTCGTGAGCTTCTCCTCGCTGAGCCGGTCGTCGCCACGTACGAGGGCAAGAACGACACGCTCTCCAACGACGACCGGCATCGCCTTCGATGTCGCCGCGGTGTCGATTTTCAGGAGCTCCGCGAGTGCTTCGATGGTCGTGACGTCGGGCGTCTCGACTTCCTCGGGGGCGCCGAGCACCGGCGGGGACTCCGGGGGACGAGGGATTCCCTCCGCCGCTTCGATGTCTGCGGCGTAGTCGCCGTTCTCACAGCGCACGAGCTCGTTCTCGCCGGACTCCGCAGGCGCAAGGTAGTCCCAGGACTCCCTCCCCCCCATGATCCCCGACTCGGCCTCCACCTCGTAGGCCTCGAGCCCGCAGCGCTCGAAGATCGCCTTGTAGGCCCGCTCGTGGAGCTGAAAGCTTTCGTCAAGCCCGGCCGCGTCTCGATCGAACGAGTACGCGTCCTTCATGATGAACTCGCGCACCCTCAGCAGCCCGGCGCGCGGACGCGGTTCGTCGCGCTCCTTCGTGCTGAAGTGATACCACCGCTGCGGCAGTTGCTTGTACGACTGGATCTCCCGGGCGTGGAAGGTCATCGTCTCCTCGTGCGAGAGCGGCAGGACGAAGGCACGGCCGTTCCGGTCCTTCAGCTTGAAGACCTCCGGGATGTCGATTCGGCCGCTCAACTCCCAAAGCTCCGCAGGGGTCAAGACCGGGCAGAGCACCTCCTGGTCGCCGATCGCGTCCATCTCCTCGCGGATGATCTGGACGATCTTCTGGTGGACGCGCCAGCCGAGCGGCAGAAACGTCCACAGGCCCGCACCCACCTGCCGGATGAAGCCCCCGCGCACGAGCAGCTTGTGGCTGGCGGCCTCGGCGTCCGCAGGCGGCTCGCGCAGGGTCGGTAGAAACAGCTCTGAGGCCCGGGCAACCATGTTGTCCGGGCAGACTACTCGCCGAGCGGAATCAGCGACGCTTCAGCCATCGCAAGCGCGGCGGGCTTCGCCATCTTCAGACGCTTGGGACGTTGCATGCCTTCTTCGATCCATCTGTCGATCTCGTGGAACAACTCGTCGATGAGGATGTCAGAGGAAACCTTCTTCAGCACGCGCCCGTGCGCGTACACGAAGCCCGTGTCGCGTCCCCCGGCGATGCCGAAGTCCGCATCGCCTGCTTCGCCCGGCCCGTTCACTGCGCAGCCGAGCACCGCAACCTCGAAATGCTGCGGATATTCGTGCAGCCGCTCCTCCACCCTCTCCGCGAGAGCCTGCACGCCCACGTTGTCCCGACCGCATGACGGACACGCGATCATGATCGGGCCGCGTTCACGCAGCCCGAGCGATTTCAGGATCTCCCACGCCACGCGCACTTCCTCCACCGGGTCTGCCGTCAGCGAGACGCGCATCGTGTCCCCGATGCCGTCGACGAGCAGCGCACCCGTGCCGACCGCGCTCTTGATCGAGCCTGCAAAAGGCGTTCCGGCCTCGGTGACCCCGAGATGCAGCGGGTACGGGACCTTCGAGGCGAGCAGCCGATAGGCGCGAATCATCGTCGGCACATGGCTCGACTTCACCGAGATCTTGAAGTCCCTGAAGTCGAGGCTCTCGAGCAGCCGCACCTCCTCGAGCGCCGCCTCCACGAGCGCCTCGGCCTGATCGTGCTGCGCAAGCTCGTTGAGGTGCTTCGGCAGGGACCCGGAGTTCGCGCCGATGCGCATCGGCATCCCCGCGGCCTGCGCGGCGCGCACGACCTGGGCGACCTTGTCGGAGCCCCCGATGTTGCCCGGGTTGATCCGCACGGCCGCAACGCCGGCGTTGATCGCCTTGAGGGCGAGACTCGCGTTGAAGTGGATGTCCGCGATGACCGGAAGCGGCGAGAAGCGGACGATTCTGCCGAGCGCCTCGGCGTCCTCCGTCTTCGGCACGGCGACGCGGACGATCTCGCAGCCCGCTGAAGCGAGGGCGGCGATCTGGGCGGTGGTGGCCTCGACGTCATGCGTCTTCGTCAGCGTCATCGACTGGACGACGACAGGGGCGCCCCCGCCGATCTTCACGCCGCCGACGCTGATCTGACGCTCGGAAGCCATCGATTTCAGTGTATAGCGGGCTTCCAGGGTGTCAGACACCCAGCCGTGAGTGTCACCAAGTCGTCACGAAACTCAGCGATCCCGCTCGTGGAGCGGCATCCTGGGAGCCACGACTCGGAGGCTGGTGTCAGACACCGTGACGGGAATGTGACGATCGCGCTACCCGCCGCCGAGGTGGTTGATGTCGTTCGACAGGCCTATGAACATCAGGACCAGGAAGAGCGCGATTCCGATCGCCGACACACGCTCGTAGACCTCGCGCCCGACTGCCCGGCCGCGCAGGCCTTCGATTATCGAGAACAGGATGTGGCCGCCGTCGAGCGGTAACAGCGGCAGCAGGTTCAGGATGGCGAGCGAAATGCTGATCAGCCCGAGGATCTGCAGGTACAGCGTGAACGTGAGCGCGACCGCCTGGCTCGAAACGTCCACGATCCCGACTGGGCTCGAGACCTGCTTCCTCCCGGACCCCGTCGCCAAGCGGGGTAAGAACGTGATCGTTGCCTTGGTCGCCGACCAGATCGTGTTGACGCTGTGGGTCAGCGCCGAAACCGGACCGTAGGTGACGTTCTTCCAGCCGGGCTGGAACCCGAGCGCCCAACGACTGCCGATCTTCTTCGTCCTGACGGGGCCCAGCGTCACCGGCCGACCGCTGCGCAGAATCGTGACCGTGATGGGCTTGCCCTTCGACCCGCGGATGAGCCGGGAGACCGTGTCGAAGTTCGGGGTCTGGCGGCCGTTCACGGCGACGATCGTGTCGCCTATTCGGAGCCCGACCGATGCCGCCGGCGTGTTGGCCTTGACGCTCTTGACCGTCCGGTCCGGATCTCCTGGGACGCCGAAGAGGTATCCCAGCCCGACGAGCAGGATCGCGACGACGATGTTCACGCCGGGGCCGGCGAAGATGACGACGATGCGCTTCCAGGTCCGCTGGCGCCAGTAGGCTTCGGGGCTCAGCCCGTCGCGAAGCTCATCCACGGAGCGCCGCGCAGCCTTTCCGGCAGCCGGGCTGAGAGTCGACTCTTCGACCCCGCGCACGAGCTCCGGAAGCGCGTCCCGGGCGGCGTCGAGATCTCCCGCTTCGAGCGCGCGTTTCACGCGCGCGACTTTCGGAAACAGGCTCGGATCTTCGGCGAGCGCCGGCGCAAGCTGCACGTCCAGGTCGGACGCAGCTGGGCGGTGCATGCCCGGGATCTTCACGTAACCGCCGAGCGGGATCGCCCCGATCCCGTACTCGATCCCGTTCCGCACCACTTTCACGAGCGCCGGCGGGAAGCCGATGTAAAAACGGCGCGGCCTCATTCCCACGGCGCGAGCGACGAAGAAATGTCCTGCCTCGTGGAGAAGGATCAGAAGCGCGAGGCCGAGGATGGCGATGAGGATGCTCATGCGACCTTCAGCGTTTCCTCGACATGGCGGCGCGCTTCTTCGTCTGCCGCGACCAGGTCGTCGAGATCGCGTGCGGCAGAGCCGTCGGCGGCGGCAAGCGCTTCGGCGACCACGTCCGCGATGCCGAGGAACGGCAGCCGTCCCGCGAGGAACGCCGCGACGGCGACTTCGTTCGCCGCGTTGAAAGCACAGGGGTACGTTCCTCCCCGCTCTCCGGCGGATCGCGCGTACGCGAGCAACGGGAACGTCTCCACGTCGGGCGGCTCGAACTCGAGCGTCATGCCGCCGGCGAGATCCAGCGGCCGAATCGGCGTGACACTGCGCTCGGGATACGTGAGTGCGTAGGAGATGGGCACGCGCATGTCGGGATAGCCGAGATGTGCCAGCGTCGCACCGTCGCGGAACCGAACGAGAGCGTGCACGACCGAGGTCGGGTGCACGACGACCTCGATCTGCTCGTACGGGAGGCTGAAGAGGAAGTGCGCCTCGATCAGCTCGAGTCCCTTGTTTGCGAGCGTCGCAGAGTCGACGGTGATCTTCGGTCCCATGTTCCAGGTCGGATGGGCGAGCGCCGCGGACGGCGTAACGTCCTCGAGCTCCTCACGTACCCGCCCGCGGAACGGTCCACCGGAGGCCGTGAGCACGAGAGAGTGGACCTGGGCGGCCGGGCGGCCCTCAAGGCACTGAAGGGCACCCGAGTGCTCACTGTCGACTGGGATGAGCCGTCCTCCCCCGCGACGTTGGGCGGCGAGAGCGAGCTCCCCTGCGGCAACGAGGCTCTCCTTGTTCGCGAGTGCAAGATCGACGCCGCGCTCGAGCGCCCAGAGCGTCGCCGGCAATCCCGCGAATCCGATAACCGCATTCAGCACGAGGTCCGGCTCGGCTCGCTCGAGCAGCTCGGTGAGATCGCCCCCAGCCTGCGTGATGGGCGCCAGCCCGTCGATCGGCTGCGACCCGGATGCGGCTGCGCAAAGCTCGAGCGCCGGGTGTGCCTCGATGATCTCCAACGCCTGGCGCCCGATCGAGCCTGTGGCGCCCAAAAGCGCGATCCTCTTCACGCTGGGAAGTGTAGGTTCGGCGCGGTGATCCGCCCCGGGACAGCCGACGACGCCGCAGGAGTCGCACGGGTCCAGGTCGAGACGTGGCAGGCCGCCTACGCGCACGCGCTCCCGGCCGAGCAGCTGGAGGCGCTGTCCGTGCAAGAAGCCGCCGAAAGGCACCGGCGGTGGCCGCCGACGTTCGTTGCAGAAGATGGAAGCCAGATCGTGGGCTTCGTCGGCGTGGGCTCGAGCAGAGATCCCGGAACCGACGGCGAGCTGTTTGCGATCTATGTCCTCCCCGAGTACTGGGGAACCGGCGTCGGGCGCGAGCTCATCAAGGCGGGCGAAGAGGAGCTGCGCCGACTCGGGCACCGCGACGCGATCCTCTGGGTCCTCGACGACAACCCGAGGGCGAGGCGTTTTTACGAGATCGCGGGCTGGTTGCCCGACGGCAGCGCCCGCCAGATTCGCCTCTTCGGCTTCGACATCGCGGAGGTCCGTTACGCGAAACGGCTTTAGGCCGCGTCAAGAGCGCGTAACAGGTAGTACGACGCCACAACGGCGAAGAGCAGAGAGTCGATCCGGTCGAGCACACCGCCGTGTGCCGCCAGCAGGCGCCCGCTGTCCTTGACCTGCATGTCCCGCTTTAAAGCGGATTCGAAGAGGTCGCCGAGCGGCGCTGCGATCGCGATCGCGGCGCCGAGCACGACCGACTGCCAGATCGACAGGTAGTGCTGCTTGTAGAGAGCAACGAACGCAACGAAGATCGTTGCCGCGGTTCCGAAGAGGAAGCCCTCCCAGGTCTTCCCGGGTGACAGTGCGGGTGCGAGCTTGTGCCGGCCGATCAGCCGGCCCGCAAAGAACGCACCGATGTCTCCCGCCCAGACCGCCAGGAGAACCGTGAACGTCGCGAGCTCTCCCTGGCTCGGAATCTGGCGTAGCAGCAACAGGTGCGCGAGCCCGAGCCCGATCCAGCCCGCGCCGAGCACGGTCGATGCGATCGCAACGGTGGCCGACTGGCGCGTTGTGGCGATCCAGTGCAATAGAAATGCGAACACCATCGTGCTGAGAAAGCCCGCTGTCGTCCATTGCAGGCCGCCCACGTGCGCTCCGAGGAGCGACAGCAGCGCTCCCGCGTATGCCGCAAGGATGACCGGACGCAGCGAGCGGATCATGAGTGCGTACTCGTGGAGCGCGAGAACCGCCGCAACTCCGGCCAGCGCGAACAGCCACCAGCCGCCTGCCCAGACGACGAGCAGCACCAGCGGCAGGCCGACGAGCGTGACCAGCACGCGCGAGACGAGCGGCACTAGCGTGCGCCGAAGCGGCGCCTGCGGCTGGCGTAGTCGTCGAGAGCGGCGCGGAGCTGGTCCAAGCCGAAGTCGGGCCAGAGCGTGTCGACGAAGACGAGCTCCGCGTAGGCGAGTTGCCACAAGAGGAAGTTCGAGATCCTCAGCTCGCCGGACGTTCGGATCAGGAGGTCGGGGTCGGGCATCTCAGGCGCATTGAGGTAGGTCGCGAACGTCTCCTCGTCCACTTCCTTGCCGCCTGACACGGCGCGGTTCGCCGCATCCACGATCTCGGCTCTACCGCCGTAGTCGAACGCGATCCAGAGATTGAGTGTGCGATTGCTTTCCGTCTCGGCTTCGAGCGCGGCCATCCGCTGCTGGAGTGCGGCCGGCGCGCGGTCGCGGCGGCCGATGAAGCGCGTCCGCACTCCCTGACGTACGAGGTCGGGCAACTCGCGCTCGATCGTTTCGGTGAAGATCTCCATCAGGAGCTCCACCTCGTCCGGAGGCCGATTCCAGTTCTCCGTCGAGAACGCGTAGACCGCGAGCGAGTCGACGCCGAGATCGATCGCCGCCTCGACGGTACGACGCAGCGCTTTCGTCCCGGCCCGGTGTCCGGCCGCGATCGGAAGTCCACGCTTGCGCGCCCAGCGCGCGTTTCCGTCCATGATGATCGCCACCGCGTGCGCGACGTCCGGCAGGTCAGGCTCGTCCGCCGGACGCACGTGCCGCAGAGTCTTGATCTTCGTGAGGAGGTTCATGGTCTTTTCTTCTTCACCGAGCGAAGCGAAGGTCTTTCCCACACCCGCGGAAAGTGCGAAGCACTTTTCGCGGATTAAACTTCCATGATCTCGGCTTCTTTGTGCTTGAGCAGGTCGTCGATCGTCTTCGTGTGCTCGTCGGTCAATTTCTGCACGCGTTCCTCTGCGCGGTGCTCGTCGTCCTGGCCGACCTCACCCTTGGCCAGGTCCTTCAGATGCTGGACGGCGTCCCGGCGAACGTTGCGAACGGCGATCCGTCCTTCCTCGGCGATCTTGCGCACGACCTTCACCAACTCCTTGCGCCGCTCCTCGGTCGGCTGAGGCATCGGGAGCCTGATCATCTTGCCGTCGTTCGACGGCGTCAGGCCGAGGTCCGACTCCTGGAGCGCTTTCTCGATCGCCTTGATCGAGCTCGGATCGAACGGTTGGATCGTCAGCATCCGCGGTTCGGGCACGTTGATCGTCGCCAGCTGTTTGAGGGGCGTCTGCTGGCCGTAGTAGTCGATCTGCACGCGGTCGAGGAGTGCGGCCGACGCGCGGCCCGTCCGCACGGTGTTGAACTCGGTCTTCGTGTGCTCGACGCTCGCGTCCATGCGCTTCTGTGCGTCCTGGATCAACTGATCGGGAGTGGCCATCAGCGCTCCTCCTTCGCGGGCGTCGAGATGATCGTGCCGATGCGCTCGCCGGTGATCACGCGGCGAATGTTTCCGTCGGCAAGGGCGAAGACGTAGATCGGCAGATTGTTGTCCATACAGAGCGAGAGCGCCGTGGTGTCCATCACCTTGAGGCCGCGCTCGATTGCTTCCCGGTGCGTGAGCTCGGGGAGAAATTCGGCGTCTGGGTCGACCCGGGGGTCGTTTCCGTAGACCCCCGCCGTCCCGTGCTTGGCCATGAGAATTGCGTCCGCATTGATCTCGAGGGCTCGGAGAGCCGCGGCGGTGTCGGTGGTGAAGAACGGATTGCCGGTGCCGGCCGCGAAGATCACGATGCGGCCTTTCTCGAGATGCCGAATCGCGCGGCGCCGGATGTACGGCTCGGCGACTTCCTTCACCTCCAGCGCGGACAGCACTCGCGTGTCGGCGCCTCGGTCCTCGAGCGCGTCCTGGAGCGCCAACGAGTTCAGCACCGTTGCGAGCATCCCGGAGTAGTCCGCGGTCGCCCGGTCCATTCCCTCGGCCGCAGCCGACATGCCCCGGTAGATCCGGAGGCCTGAACGTCGACGATCTCTTCGGCGATCGCGTCGATGGTCGCGCGGTCCATACCGTACTCCTGGTCGCCCATGAGCGATTCCCCGGAGAGCTTGAGCAGAATTCGCCGGAAGACCGGGCTTCCCGACCTCTTGGCTTCCGCGACGACTTCCTCTGGCTGAACGGTCATCCCGTCAGGGCGAACCGCTCGAACTCCAGCACCTCGGCGCCTTCCTCGGAGAGTGCCTGGCCCACCGTCTTTCCGGTGTCGTGGATCCAGGTTTGTTCGGTCAGCACCCGATCGGCGAAGAACCGCTTGTTGACCATTCCCTCGACGATCTTCTCGCGGGCCTGATCGGGCTTCGACAGGACTTCGTCCGAGTTCGCGAAGATCTCGCGCTCCGACTTCACGACGTCCTCGGGCACATCGTCCCTGCCGACCCACTGCGGGGCCGAGGCCGCGATGTGCATCGCAATCTTGCGTGCGATGTCTCCAGAGCCGCCTCGAACCTGCACCAGCACGCCGAGCTTGTTCGCCGGCGGGTGCGCGTAGCCTTCGATGAGACCGCCGTCCACAGCCTCGAAGCGTGCCGTACCTGCGACGACGATGTTCTCGCCCAGCTTCCCCGAAAGCTCCTTCCGCTCCTCGTCGAGGCTCTCGGCCGCGCCCGGACCTTCTGCTTCGACCGCTTCGAGGACCTTCTTCGCGAACGCGAGGAACTCGTCGTTGTTAGAGACCGGCTCGGTCTCGCAGCCGACAGCGACCATCGTCCCGCGCTTGCCCTCGTCGGCAACGCGGTAGCCGACCTTCCCTTCCGTCGTGACGCGGCCGGCGCGCTTCCCGGCGCTCGCCATGCCACGCTCGCGCAGCAAGCGCTTTGCGGCCTCGATGTCGCCGTTCGTGTCCTGCAACGCACGCTTGACGTCCATCATCGGAGCTTGTGTCTGGGCCCGAAGCTCCTTGACGAGTGCAGCGCTGATGACCGTCATTCGGCGGGCACCTCCTCCTGGGCAGTCGCAGCCTCCGCGACGGGCTCTTCCTTCGGAGACTCTTGCTCGGAGTCGTCTTCCAGGGCCGGCGCCTGCTGCTCCTCCGCCGGCGCTCCGTTCTTGGCGCCGGTGAAGTCGGCCGGCGTCGCCTTTTGCTGTCCGGCCGCGATGCCGTCTGCGATCACGCGCACGACCAGGTCGCAGGACCGGATCGCGTCGTCGTTGCCGGGAATGACGTAGTCGGCCTCGTCGGGGTCGCAGTTCGTGTCGACGAGCGCGACGACCGGCAGGCCGAGCCGGCGGGCCTCACGCACGGCGAGCTGCTCTTTCTTCAGGTCGACGATGAAGACCGCGTCGGGCTGGCGCTTCATGTCGGCCACACCGCCGAGGTTCTCGTCGAGCTTCTCCAGCTCGTTGAGCATGGAGATGCGCTCCTTCGCGGGCAGCAGGTCGAGCTGGCCCTCGTCCTTCAGGCGCCGCAGCTCGTGCAGGCGATCGATGCGGTCGGAGATCGTGCGCCAGTTCGTCAGCAAGCCGCCGAGCCAGCGATGGTTCACGTACGGCATGTTGACCCGCTTGGCCTGGTCTTCAACGGCGCCCTGGCTCTGCTTCTTCGTACCCACGAAGAGGATCGAGCCGCCTCGCTCGGCGACGTTCCGGGCGAAGGCGTTCGCCTCCTCGAGCAGCTGCAGGGTCTGCTGCAGATCGATGATGTAGATGCCACCGCGCTCCGTGAAGATGAAGCGGCGCATCTTGGGATTCCAGCGTCGCGTCTGGTGGCCGAAGTGGACTCCAGCCTCTAAGAGCTCGCGCATAGAGACGACGGACATCGGGATCAGGTCCCCTTTCTGGTTGATGAGATTGCTGCCGGTGGGACCTGGCTGGAACCGGCATCCGTCGAACGCCGGCACCGCCACCCAGGCCGACCCGCCGGGTTGGGTGCGAAAAACCGCTGCATTCTAGCGACTAGCTCTGGTGTCTGGCGCGCTCGAGGGCGGCGCCGAGATCGGCGGGCAGCGGCGACTCCACGTCGACTCGTTCCGCCGTGAACGGATGTGGGAAAGCGAGGCGTCCCGCGTGCAGGAACTGGCGTTCGAGATCGAGCTCGCGGGGCCGGCCGTAGACCGTGTCGCCCGCCACGGGCAGGTCGACCGCAGCAAGGTGCACGCGGATCTGGTGCGTGCGGCCCGTCTCGAGCCTTACGTCGAGAAGCGTGTGACGGGGCAGGAGCTCCCTCACCTCGAAGTGCGTGATCGCCTCGCGTGGCTTGTCGGTGTCGAGCGAGTGGCGCAGCGGGTCGCGACGGTCGCGCCCGATCGGCGCTTCGATCCGGCCAGCGCGTGAGCGCGGCTTCCCCACGACCAGGGCGGCGTAGTGCCGCTCGATGGCGCGGTTCCGAACCAGAGCCTGCAGCCGGGCATGGGCCTCGTTCGAGCGCGCGACGACCATGAGCCCGGACGTGTCGCGGTCGAGGCGGTGGACGATGCCGGGTCGAGCCGCGTCTCCTCCCGCGGCGTCGTGCTCGAGCAAGCCCTGGACGAGCGTCCCTGTCGCGTGGCCGGACCCCGGGTGGACGACGAGGCCGGCGGGTTTGTCCACGACCAGGAGGTACTCGTCCTCGTAGACGATGCGGAGGTCCATCTGCTCAGGCTCGAGCTCCGCCGACTCCTTTGTCGGCGGCTCGAACTCCAGCTCCTCCCCGCCGGTGAGTCGCCGGCTCTTGTCCAGCGGCCGGCCGTCGACGAGCACCTTCCCCGACTCGAGCAGCCGCTGCGCGACGCCGCGCGAGCCGACCTCCGGGAGGGAAGCAAGGAAGCGGTCGAGCCGCTCGCCCGCCGCCTCGTCAGGGACGCGTTGCTTCACGCTCGCGCACGGGCCGGGACGAGTGGTGGTCCGAGGCCACGAGCGCCAGCAGCAGAGCCGCTACGCCTACGACGATGAAGGTGTCGGCGAGGTTGAAGGCCGGCCAGTACTTGAAGTCGAGGAAGTCCGTGACGTGCCCGAGCCGGACCCGGTCGGTCAGGTTCGAGACGCTGCCCCCGATCACGAGCCCGAGTGCGACCGGCAAAACGGGATGCCGCGATCCCGAGCGGGCGAAGAAGTAGAGCATCCAGGCGACGGCAAGACCGGTCAGCAGGATGACGATGGATGTCGCGCTCGCGAAGAGCCCGAACGCGATCCCGGAGTTCGTGACGTGGTGGATGGAGAACGGTCCGACGACATGCACCTGGTCGTTGAGATCGAGGCGGCTCGTCACGATCGACTTCGTCAGCTGGTCGGCAGCGATGCCGGCAAGCGCGACCGACCCGAGACTCAGCCATTGCGGCCAGCTGGCGCCGAGCCGTCGCTCTGCGACAGAGATCGGTGTCAGGCCGTCCGTCGTCGAGCCGACCCGGATGTCCGCCGCCCGTGTCGTCAGCCTCTCGGTCAACGACGCTCCCCATCGCGCTTGCAGTCGATGCACAGCGTCGCCCAAGGGCGCGCCTCGAGGCGCTCTACTGCGATCGGCTTGCCGCAATTCGTGCAGATCCCGTAGGTGCCTTCCTCGATCCGTTTCAGGGCGGCATGTATGTCGGCGAGAACATGCTCCGAGTTCTCCTCGAGCGTGTAGTCGAGCTCGCGGTCATACGTCTCGGTTGCCGTGTCGGCCAGATGGTTGTCGTACGCCGTCTCTTCGCCTGCGTCCTCGGCCAGCGAGCCGGGATTCTCGTCGTGGAGGTTCTGAATCGCCGCCTCGACACGCCTGCGCTCCTCGAGCAGAGCCGCGCGGAACCGGTCGGTGTCCATGACGCTCACGATTCGACGGGCTCCTTTCCGGCCGCCGATTGGAGGCGCCGCTCGATCTGAGTCTGGTCGAGACCGTCCAGCCGGACGACCTTGTCCCGCGCGCCGTGACCCGAAACGAGCGTTACCGCGCCACGCGGAAGCGAGAGTGCCTCTGCGAGCAACCGGACGACCGCCTCGTTCGCGCGACCTCCTTCGGGCGGAGCTGCGACGCGGACCTTCCAGGCCTGACCGTGCCGGCCGACGACACGAGCGTTCCTCGCGCCGGGGGACACACGCAGGCGCAGGCGCGTGGAAAGCCCTTCCATGCAGGGGAGTCTAGCTTCGTGCTCCGGTCAGGCCGCCTCTGCCTCGGCGGTCTTGCGGGGCGGCTCTTCGTCGACGAGCGCGAGCGCCGAGTGCAGTAGGGACCTCATTCGCCGGACCTCGGTCACGAGCCGGTCGTGGTCCGCGCGCGCTGTCCGCGTGATTGCACGGGCCTCGGAGCGCGCCTCCTCGACGATCAGGTCAGCCTCTCGCCCGGCCTGCTCCTTGAGCGTGACGGCGGACTTCTCGGCCGACACCAGAGTCGTCCGCAGGAGCGACTCGAGCTCGCGGTAGCGGACGAGATCCGCCTCGAGCTGCTCGACCTTGTCGGCGAGATCTGCGCGTTCGCGCCAGACGTCTTCGAAGCTCGCCACGATCTCGTCCATCAGCGCGTCGACGGCGATCCTCTTGTAACCACCGACGATGCTTCGCGCAGGTTTGAGATGTCTGATTTCAACGGGAGTGAGCGTCATGGTCTCCCCCTTTCAGTGCAAGCGGTTGAGGATGCTCAGGATGACCCTCAGCATGATGTAGAGAAAGACGACGCCGACAACGGGTGAGAGGTCGAGCGGCCCGAAGGTCGGCAGGATGCGACGCCACAGCCGGAGATACGGGTCGCAGACGTCGTAGAGGAACCGCTGGATCCTGTTCAGCCACGTCGAGTAAGGAAGCCGCACCCACGAGGTGATGATGTAGGCGAGGATCAGCAGCGAGTAGACGGTGACAAAAACTCGCACGAAACCGGCGACGTTGTCGACAGCGTCGTAGAGCAAGCCGAGCATGGCACGATCGGCCATCACACCCAGTTCGCCGTAAAGGCTCGTCTTCCTTGCTCAGGCCTGGTTGAAGAACCCGCCGCGCTCGAGCAGGCGCGCGCGCTCCTCGGCCGACACCTCGACGTTACGAGGCGTCAGCAGGAAGACCTTGTCGGCCACGCGCTGCATACCGCCGTCGAGGGCGTACGTCAGCCCGCTGGCGAAGTCGATCAGCCGCTTCGAGAGGTCCTGGTCGGAGCTCTGCAGGTTCAGGATGACGGGGATCGACTCCTTGAACTTGTCCGCAATCTGCTGCGCGTCGTTGAAGCTGCGGGGAACGACCAGGTGCACCCGGACGGACGCCGGCGACGGTACCGCGGCGACACGTGGGCGCAGGACCGTGGTCCTGTCGTTGCCGGGCTCGGGCTCGGTCCAGTCGTCGAACTCCCGCTCGCGCCGGCGCGGCGCGAGGCGGCGCACGTTCGGCCTTTCGGCATAGCTCCGCTGCAGATCCTCGTCGGTGACGTAGGCCTCCTCGTCCCAGTCCTCCTCCTCGGCTATGCCGAAGTAGACGAGGGTCTTGTTCCACACGTCTGCAAAGCCCATCTCGCGCGAAATGTTACTCCCCGTACAGGATCGACCCCACGCGTACGAAGGTGGCTCCCTCCTCCACGGCGACTCTGTAGTCCTGGCTGGTCCCCATTGAGAGCTCTTTCAGGCCGTGCTGCTCGGCCAACTCCCTCAGCCGTCTGAAGTACGGTCGCGACGCCTCCGGGTCATCGGTCTCAGGGGGCATCGTCATCAGCCCGCGCACGTCCCCGTAGAGCCCGAGGAACCGCGACAGGTCTTCGGGAGCGACCCCGGACTTCGAAGACTCACCGGCAAGGTTCACCTCGACGAGGGCCGGAACGGTGAGCCGGCCCGCCGCCGACTGCGAGTCGAGCGAGTGCACGAGCTCGCAGATGCGATTCACGACCTTGACCTTGTTCGACTGCAGATGCCCGATGAAGTGCCAGCGGAACGTGTCGCCGTACTCCGCGTGCTTGCGTTCGAGCTCCTGAGCGCGATTCTCGCCCACGACCCCGACGCCGGCGTCGGCGAGCACACGCATGTCTGCGAGCGCGACGTACTTGGTCGCCGCGACGAGTGTCACGCCGTCGCCGACCTCGGAACGTATGCGCTCGTAATTCGCACGGACGGTCTCAGGCGACGTAGCCGATCACTCCCTGGCGTCCCGTCAGCGGTCCGTCGCGCCGGTGCGAGAAGAAGCGGCCGGCTTCGCACGCGGTGCACACGTCCAGCCGTTCGACGGCGTCGACACCGGCTTCGCGGAGAGCGCGCTCGGTAGCCGTCCAAAGGTCGAGGTTTCGTCCCTGCAGGACGTCCGGTCCGAAGCGCGCGCGGTAAGCGCCGAGGATGTCCTCGCCGACCTCGTAACAGCACGGGCCGATCCCCGGTCCTACGATCGCCATCAGCGGACCGCCGAGTGCGGCGACGCCCGCCTGCACGATCCCGTCGAGCAGTCCGAGCCGTCCCGCGTGCAGAAGCGCGAGCCCCGGGGTGCCGTTCACGCGAGCCAGTGCGATCGGGAGACAGTCGGCGCTGAATGCAAGCATCGGGACACCGGGCTCGTCCGTCCAGAGGCCGTCCCCGTCCTTGCTCCGCTCGCCTGCCTCGGCGCGATTCACCGTCGTGCCGTGGACTTGCCGGTTCAACGCAAGGCGCTCTGGCTCGACTCCTACTGCCTCACAGAGCCGCCGTCGGTTCTCGTCCACGTTTTCAGGCTTGTCACGCGTTTTTCGGCCGACATTGAGCGACTCGAACGACCCGTCGCTGACGCCCCCGAGCCGGGTCGAGAACCCGACCGTGTACGGCCCCGGCGCGTCCCAGCGAATCAAAGGAACTCTCATGCGAGCTCCAGGCGGGCGCGTTCGAGCAGCTGGTCGCGCGTGTTGAGAGCGGGGTCGTCGACAACGGCGTCCAGCAGCGACTCGAGCGTCCGGCCGATCGCCGGTCCTTCGGCGAAACCGAGCTCGATCAGGTCCGATCCGTCCACGGCGAGATCCGTGAGACGGTGCGGCTGGCCCTGCTCCTGCTCGAGCAAGGCGCGCAGCCTGGCCACGGCCGCGAGCTCGTCTTGCGAGACCATCTTCCCACGCAGATCGGCCTCCTTGTGTGCAACGAGTTCGAACGCGAGAACATCGCCGTGCTCACGGAGAAAGCGACGCGCGAAGAGCTCCTCGACGTCCTCCAGCGAAAAGGCATGCGCGCGCACGAGCCGCGTGACGTGAGTGCGAAGTCGCGTCGGGTAACGAAGCCTCCGCATCGCCGCGCCCGCGAGCTTGGCACCCACTTCGGCGTGTCTCCCGTTCGAGCTCGGCTTGCCGAGGTCGTGGAAGAGCGCGCCGAGCCGGACCGCGAGCGGCGCATCCGCATCGGCTGCCGCCTGCACGACCGCGAAGATGTGCTCGTCGAGTGGGAGATGCTGGCGTTCGCTGTCTTGCTCGAACCCGATCGACTGCTCGAACTCCGGGAGAAGGGCGGTGAGCACACCGGTGTCGCGCGCAAGTCGCAGCGCCCGGGCAGGCTCTCGTCCGAGCAGCAGCTTCGACAGCTCACCCATGCCATCGGAGTGAAGCCCACCCCCCACGCGCTCGCCGGAGACGAGCGCAACGCTCGAGGCTTCGGCGCGCATCTGCTGAAGCGTGTCGGCATCCGGCTCGAGCCCGAGTTGCGAGACGAGGCGCAGGCCGCGGACGATGCGCAGCGGATCCTCGGCGAAGCTGCGAGGCCGCACGGTGCGCAGTACGCCGTTCCTCAGATCCTCGGCGCCCCCGAACGGGTCGACGATCTCCCCCGTCTCCAGCCGCCGCGCCATCGCATTGACGGTGAAGTCGCGGCGGGCCATGTCGGTCTCGAGCGAGAGCGCCGGATCGGCGACGATCTCGAAGTCGTGTCGGCCGGGGCCGGTGCTCCGCTCGGCACGTGGAGGCGCGAACTCGATCCCCGCCGGCGCGAGGCGGCGGAGCTCCGGGTCCCGCGGATGAAGACGCGCGCCGACGCGGCGCCCGGCGACCTCGAGCTCCTCGACCTTTCCGTACGGCTCGAGCGCATTGTGCAAGGCCTCGTAATCCACTCCCGGCACGACAAAGTCCGCGTCCTTCGAATCGCGCCCGAGCAGCTCGTCCCGCACCGCGCCGCCGACGAGATACGCGTCGAGGTGGAGCCCTCGGACGAAGTCCTCGATTGCGGGGTGCACTACTGCAGCGCGATTGCCTCGATCTCGACGAGCAGGCCGGGCGGAAGGTTCCCGACCTCGAAGGTCGAGCGGGCAGGGGGCTGATCGCCTACGTGCTTTGCATAGACCTCGTTCATTCCCTGGAAGTCACCCAGATCCGTGAGGAACACCGTCGTCTTGACGAGTTTGTCCATGCCGCTGCCGGCGCCTTCGAGGATCGCTCGGAGATTCGTGAGGGTCTGTTCGGTCTGTTCGCGGATGCCGTCTCCGACCGGCTGCGGATCGTCGGGCCTGATGCCGACCTGACCGGCGACGAACACGAATCCGTTCGCCTTGATCGCCTGCGAGTACGGCGCGCCCTGGAACGGCGCCGGCGCCGACTCGGTGCTTACGACTTCTTTCATTCGCCCTCCCTCTTTTGCGGTCGGCATGCCTGTGCCAGCGCGACGCCCAGTGCTTTGAAGATCGCCTCGAGAACGTGCTGCGTGTCCCGCCCCTCGACAAGCCGTACGTGCAGGGTCAAGCCGGCCGCCTGGGCAAACTCGTTCAGGAATCGAGCGGCCAGGTCCCCGGCGAGGCCTGCGATGCGTGCCTGCGACAGATCCACGTTGGACACGAGCAGCGGCCGCCCGGACGCCTCGAGCACGACATGTGCAAGCGCCTCGTCCGCCGCCATGACGGCTGACCCGTAACCACGAACGCCCTCGGCGCGCAGCGGCTCCGCGAGCGCCTCCCCGAGCGAGCGGCCGGCGATCCCGATCTCAGCCTCCGGCGCGCCCGGCGCAACCTCGAGCGCGAGGTCGAACGACGCATAGACGGCAAGGGAGGACAGCAGATGGTCGAGCACCGGGACGCCGGTGGCGACATTCGTCTCGCCGCGTCCAGCCACGTTGACGCGCGCGCTCGCGCGGCCCTGTCCGGTCGCTGCCATGGTGAGGGAGGGTATCGCTATTGACAGCCCGTGCGGGGTCTCTCCCGGCCCGGAGCTAGACGTCGATGCGATCGATGTGCGCGCCGAGGGAGCGCAGGCGTTCGTCGATTCGTTCGTAGCCCTTGTCGATCTGGTACACGGCGCCGATCGTCGAAGAGCCTTCCGCGCAGAGGCTCGCCAGCAGCATCGCCATCCCGGCACGAATGTCCGGGCTCTCCATCCTCTGCCCACGCAGCTTCGCGGGCCCGGTGACAACGGCACGGTGCGGATCGCAGAGGATGATGCGGGCTCCCATGCTCACGAGCTTGTCCGTGAAGAACAGACGGTTCTCGAACATCTTCTCGAACATGAGGATCGTCCCCTGTGCCTGAGTTGCGATCGTCAGCGCGACCGAGGTGAGGTCTGACGGGAATGCCGGCCACGGCCCGTCCTCGATCTTGGGAACGTGACCGCCCAGGTCGTCCTGCACGACGAGCTCCTGGCGGGGGGGCACGCGCACGAAGTCCTCGCTGCGCTCGACCTGGACGCCGAACTTCTCGAAACCGTGCAGGATCGATACGAGGTCGGCCTGGTTGACCCCGTCGATCGTCACGTCGCCGCCGGTGATCGCCGCGAGGCCGATGAAGCTTCCCACCTCGATGTGATCGGCGCCGATCTCCCAATCCCCGCCGTGCAGCGAATTCACACCGTGGATCCGGAGCACGTTCGACTCGATGCCCTCGATCTGAGCGCCCAACGAGATGAGGAAGCGACAGAGGTCCTGGACATGAGGCTCACAGGCGGCGTTGCCGATCACCGTTTCGCCGGGTGTGAGCGCAGCCGCCATGACCGCGTTCTCGGTCGCCATCACGCTCGCTTCGTCGAGGAAGATGTGCTTGCCGTGTAGGGAGCCGCCGCGCATCTCGTAGCGACGGCCGATCTCGATCTGCGCGCCGAGCTCCGCGAAGGCGTGGATGTGCGGATCGAGGCGGCGCCGACCGATCACGTCGCCGCCCGGAGGCGGCGCACTCACGGTCCCGACACGCGCGAGCAACGGACCGACCAGGAGGAAGGAGGCGCGCATTCGGCTGCACAATTCTTCGTCGAGCTCGTGCTTGAGCACCTCTGCGGCATGAACCTGGACGTCGTTGGGCCCGATCCAGTCAGCCTCGACTCCGATGTCGTTGAGGAGCTCGATCATCGTCTCGACGTCGACGATCCGGGGAACGTTGTGTAGCTGGACGCGCTCGGCCGTGAGCAGGCAAGCGGCGAGGATCGGCAACGCGCCGTTCTTGTTTCCGGACGCCCGGATGCGTCCGTGGAGCGGTCGTCCGCCCTCGATGACGAAGCTCTCGGCCGCCCGACCGATGACGGCTGTCTGGGACATCGCGGTAGCCTATCCGGGCCGTGGAAGCGACACGCGAACGCGCCTGGGAGACCCTCACGAAGTACACGCAGAGCGAGGCCCTGCGGCGCCATGCGCTTGCGGTCGAGGCATCGACCGCCTGGTACGCCAGGCACTTCGACGAAGACGAGGAGCTCTGGCGGGTCGTCGCGCTCCTGCACGATTTCGACTACGAGATCCATCCGACCCTCGACCAGCACCCGCAGGACGGAGCGCAGATCCTGAGGGAAGAGGGCTATCCGGAGGAAGTGATCGAGGCGGTGCTCTCTCATGCAGAGCATCTCGGGATGCCGCGCGACACGCCCCTGAAGAAGGCGCTGTTCGCCTGCGATGAGCTGTCCGGCTTCGTGCACGCGTGCGGGCTCGTCCGACCGACCGGCATCGCGGGGCTCGAGCCGAAGTCGGTGAAGAAGAAGCTGAAGCAGCCGTCGTTTGCCGCCGGGGTCCATCGCGAAGAGGTGTATGCCGGCGCCGAGGGGCTGGGGCTCGATCTCGACGACCACATCCGCAACGTCGTCGAGGCGATGCAGCCGATTGCGCCGGAGCTCGGCCTGCGAACCGCCGACACCGCGGACACGACGTGAGCCCGCAATTCGACTTCCTCGGCGTCGCCGTGAGCGACATGGCGCGGTCGGTCGCGTTCTATCGCCGGCTCGGGCTCGAGTTTCCCGAAGGTGCAGAGACCGAGCAGCACGTCGAGGCGCCGCTTCCCGGTGGCATGCGCTACGCGCTGGACGCCGAGGAGGTCATGCGCTCGTTCGATCCGGAGTGGAGACGGCCGACGGACGGTTATGCCGGCGGCGGTGCGTTTCGCTGCGACTCACCGGCGGAGGTCGATCAGGTCTACGGCGAGCTGCTGGCGAGGGGCGGGTCCGCGCACAAGGAGCCGTGGGACGCGTTCTGGGGCCAGCGCTACGCGCAGGTCAAGGACCCTGACGGGACCGTGATCGACCTGTACGCACCGCTGCCCGACAGCTAACCGAGGGCGGAGAGAAGGCGGTCGACGTCCTCTCCGCTCGTCCACCAGCCGCACGACGCGCGCAGCCACCCGGTCCCCGGCAGGTCGCGCACGATCACCCCGCCGTCGTAGAGACGCGCAGCCTGCGCCGCAGCGTCGCCTGCCGGAATGAACGAGACGAGTGTGCTCTGCTCGCCGTCGCCCACGATCTCGAACCGCTCGCGCAACGCCGCGCGACAGAGCGCGGCCATCTCCGCGGCGCGCTCGAAGCGCCACTCGGGTGCACCTGCGAGCGCCGCCTCCAGCCCCGCGAGGCTGGGCGTGGCAAGCCAGCCCGAATCGAATCGAGCCGCGCCTTCGGCCGGCACGAACCTGCCATCCGGCTCGAGCGACTTTTGCGCGAAGCCACTCGGGATCCCGACGCGGAGTTCCTCCGGGTCACGCACGTACAGCGCTCCGAGCGGCTCCGGCCCGCAGAGCCACTTCTGGCACGACACCGTGTAGTAATCGAGCTCGCCAACCTCTACCGGGATCGTGCCGACGGACTGTGCGCTGTCCACGAGAATGGGCAGCCCGGTTTCGCGCTTCAGCTCGTGCAAGGGCATCACCTGGCCGGTCGTCCAGAGGACATGCGAAAGCGCAAGTAGCCGCGTCCTCGGAGTGACGCAGGACAGGATCGCCTGGAGCGCATTCGCCGTCGGGCGTGCCGCCACCTCGGCCACTCGCACGCGCGCGCCCGAGACGTGCAAGGGGAGCAGCAGCCCTGGATGTTCGGAGTCGGTCGTCACCACCTCGTCGTCCGGTCCGAGCTCCAATCCCGAGAGGACGATGTTGCAGCCGTCGGTTGTCGAGTCCGTTAGCGCCATCTGTGTCGGAGACGCGCCGATCAGCCGAGCAAGCTCCTCCCGTACGCGGGCGCGGAGCTCGAGCACGCTCGTAAACCAGCCGTGACCACCTCGCCCCTGCTCCTGATCGAAGCGGAGCCGTTCCTCCATGGCGGTCAGCGTGGGCCGGGAGAGCGGGCCGAGCGACCCCGCATTCAGATAGGCGAACCGCTCGAGGACGGGAAAGAGCGCGCGGCCCTCGTCGAACGTCACGCGACCTCCCGATCGACCGGCGTGTGATCGGAGAGCAGCCGCCCCTCGTGTAGACGCCGTTCCTCGGGCCAGCGCACCGGCGGCGATGCGTCGAGATCGCGAACGAGGATGTGGTCGACGCCCACCGGTGTCGCGCCGCCGAACCCCCACTCCGCGCTCGTCAGATCCGCGAGTGTCCGCGAGTTGCGGACGCCGACGTTGAAGTCGCCGCAGAGCAGCACGGGCTCGCCTCGCCTGGCCATCCCGTCCACGAAGACCGCCGCGCGCAACACCTCGGCATCCGTAACGCGCTTGTCCGCAAAGCCGGTCGTGTGGAGATTCCCGATCAGGAGCGTCCCTCCCCGATGTTCGACGCGCACCGCGTGACAGACACGCCGCTCCTTTCCCCAGGCCAACCGGTCGACGATGCCGAGCCCAAGTCGCCGTGCCTGCGCGCGCCGGAAGCTGAACGGGCTGAGGATCACCTGTCGATGCTCTTGGATTCGCAGGTCCGAGGCGAGCAGGATCGCATTCGCCTGGCCCG
>WNGJ01000239.1_pt1 | contig 47330 bp, 38 predicted proteins | sample 5400611 | NCBI WGS metagenome assembly WNGJ01 (sample SAMN13153375, study PRJNA577476) | soil metagenome | isolation source: 40 cm soil or saprolite under Garry oak tree replicate 1 | place: USA:California | collected 2016-06-15
TCGACGTCCGGCCGCAGCGGCACGGCTCCAGGCTCAGAGTCGTGATGTCCCCGGTCCGGTAGCGTACGAGCGGCATCGCCCGCTTGGTCAGGGTGGTGAAGACGAGCTCCCCTTCCCGGCCGGGCGGCAGGGCCTCGCCCGAAACTGGATCGACGATCTCCGGCAGGAAATGATCGTCGGCGATATGAAGCCCGTCGCGCGCCTCGCACTCGCCGGCGACGCCGGGACCGATGATCTCGGAGAGACCGTAGATGTCGAAAGCGACGAGGTTGAGCGCCCGCTCGAGCGCGGCCCTGATCCCGTCGGTCCACGGCTCGGCGCCGAACACTCCCACGCGCAGGCCGAGCTCGCGGGGCTTCCCTCCTTGCTCGGCGAGCGTCTCGGCCAGGTGGAGCGCGAAGGACGGCGTCGCCGCGATCACCTCCGGTCGGAAGTCCTGCAGCAGCAGATGGTGCCGCGCGGTGTTCCCCGAGGAGACCGGCACGACGGTCATCCCGACTCGCTCGGCACCGTCGTGGAAGCCGAGTCCGCCCGTGAAGAGCCCGTAGCCGAAGGCGATGTGCAGCAGGTCGCCGCGGCGGGCGCCCGCGGCGATCAGCGCGCGGGCCATGACTTCGCGCCAGACGTCGAGGTCTCCGGCGCTATACGCGGCGACCGTCGGCTTGCCCTTGGTGCCGGACGAGGCGTGGATCCGCGCGACCTCTCGACGGGGCACCGCCAGCAGGCCGAACGGGTACTGCTCGCGAAGATCCGTCTTGCGGACGAACGGCAGGCGCGCCAGGTCCGAGAGCGCGCCGATCGTCGCGGCGCCCAGCCGCTCGCGGTGAAACGCAACGTGCTCGACGGACCAGCGGAGCGTGGCTCGGAGACGCTCGAGCTGCAGGCGTTCGCGGATCGCCCGCGGCATGATCTCGGCTTCGGGATTCCAGATCAACTCGAGCTTAGAGGGGTCGCCGAGCCGCCGTGCGACGGGGCGGCTCGGGGAACTGCTGGTCCACCATCTTGTGGTGTCGGAGCCCGAGGGCTTCGCGCTGAATCAGGAGGGCCAGGCGGGCGTGCATGGCCCGGAGCCGCGCGCTCTCGTACTCGCCGAGCAGCCGTTCCTGCTCATCGAGATTCGTGGCTGCGTCGAGCCGTCGGCTGAGCTCCGCCGCGTGAGAGAGCGCCGCCTCGAGCCGCTCGCCGGCGCGGCCCAGGGCCGCCGCCTTCTCCTGGGAAATCTCGGCGTTGATGCGCCGGTGGGTGTCCTGGAGCCGGCTCATCGGAAGCGCGCGACCGCATCGGCGTAGACGGCCATCGTGCGGTCGATCTGGAGACGAACGTCGAAGAGACGCTCGGCGTTTTCACGGGCGCGGCGGGCCATCGCCCGCCGGCGCTCGGGATCCAGCAAAAGCCCGATCACGGCTTCGGCCAGCGCGGTCGGGTCGCCCTTCGTGAGGACTCCCGTGTCGCCGTCGCGGACGACCTCGTCGCAGCCGGGGGCGTCGACCGCGACCGCCGGCAGGCCGCACGCGGCGGCTTCGGCGAGGACGAGGCCTTGCGTTTCGGTCTCGGACGCGAAGAGGAAGACGTCGGCGGCCTGATAGCACTCGGCCAGCGAGTCGTGCGGCCTGAGACCGTCGAAGCGGATCCGCTGGGCCACGGGTAGGCTCGCGGCAAGGCGCCGCAGCCGCTCTGCCTCGGTGCCATGACCGACGAGGACGAGTCGCGCGGCCGGCACCGTCGACGCGACGCGCTCGAACGCGACGAGGACCCGATCGACGCTCTTTTCTCGGTCGAGCCGCCCGACGTAGAGCACGAGCGGCTCACCCGCGCCGACGCCGAGGCTCCGTCGCGCGGCCGCGCGGTCACCCGGCCGGAAGCGCTCGAGGTCGACGCCGGTCGGCACCACCGCGATCGGCGTGCGCACGCCGCGCGCGTGGAGCTCGTCACGGATCAAGGCCGAGGGCGCCAGCACGGCGTCGGCCCGGGCGGCGAAGCCCGCGGAGAGCCGCAGCGCGGCGGCCTGTACGAGGCCGAGCGGCAGCGGGACGTAGTGCGCGTATTTCTCGTACCGCGTGTGATAGGTGAAGACCAGCGGCCGTCGCGTCCGGCGGGCCAGGCGGCGCGCCGCCGGGCCGAGCAGGAACGGGTGGTGCGCATGGATGACGTCGAACTCGAGCGAGGCCACCATCCGGTCGATGCGGCGCGAGTACGGCACCGCCAGCGCGAACTCCGGATACGTGGTGACCGGGATGGACGGATACCGGACGACCTTGAGCGAGACGTCTTCGGCGCCGGCCAGCCGTGGGCCGAAGACCCACGCGTCGTGGCCGGCAGACTCGAGGCCCCGTCGGAGCGTCTCGACCGAGATCGTGACGCCGCCGCAGAACGGCAGATAGTTGTTGGTGAAGAGCGCGATCCGCACGAGCAGAAGTCCGTCAGGCCTTGTTGAACTTCTCGAAATCCTCCGGCTTGATGTTCTGCAGCCACTCGCGGAGCTGGTCGGGATCGTCGGGCTTCACGGGCTCCGCCTCTTTGGTGACCTCGAGGCTCTTCGCCTTGCGGACGACTTCCTCGTCGACGTAGATCGGCGCCGAAACGCGGAGGGCGAGCGCGATGGCGTCCGAGGGACGTGAGTCGACGGTGTACTCGGTCTCGCCGAGCTGGAGATGGAGCACGGCGAAGAACGTGTTCTCCTTGAGGTCGGTCACGACGACTTTCAGGACTCGCGCCTCGAGGGTCTCGAGGATGTTCTTGATGAGGTCGTGGGTCATGGGGCGCGCCGGGGCGACCTTCTCGAGCTCGAGGGCGATCGCGTTGGCCTCGAAGATACCGACCCAGATCTGCAGCGACCGCTTGTCCTCCTCGTCGCGCAGGATGATGATCGGCATGTTCGAGACGGCATCCAGCGCCAGTCCGCGGACCTTCATTTCGACAAACATGCGGCCTCCTCGGGTTGGGAAGCGAGTGTCCCCCGCAGACTGTGCGGCAGTACCTGGTCGATGTGGACCTGCGTCAGGTCACCGACGGACGCGCTTCCCTGCCCGTCGAAGTTGACGACGCGATTGCAGCGGGTCCGACCCGACAGCTCTCCCGCGTTCTTCTTCGACCGACCGTCGATCAGCACTTCGACCGTCTCGCCGGCGAGCCGGCTGCTCCGCTCGGTGGCGACGCGCGCGGCCGCCTCGAGGAGCCGCAGGTTGCGGCGGGCCTTCACGTCGTCGGGGACCTGGTCCGGCATGGTCGCCGCGGGTGTGCCCGGCCGCCGCGAGTAGCGGAACACGAACACGTTGTCGTAGCCGACGCGGTCGACCATCTCGAGCGTCTGATCGAAGTCGGCCTCGGTCTCGCCGGGAAAGCCGACGATCAGATCCGTCGAGAACGCCATCTCGGGCACGGCGTCGCGGATCTCGGCGACCAGGTCCAGATAGCGCTCACGGGTGTATCCGCGGTTCATACGCTCGAGCACGTCGTTCGAGCCCGACTGGAGCGGCAGGTGGAAGTACTCGCACACCTTGGGGACGTCCCGCATGGCGCGGATCAGCTTGGGCGTCAGGTTGTAGGGATTCGACGTCGTGAAGCGGATCCGGGCGATCTCCTCTACCTCGCCGACGCGTTCGAAGAGCTCGCCGAGATCGGTCGCCGGCGTCAGATCGCGGCCATAGGCGTTGACCGTCTGGCCGAGCAAGGTCACCTCGCGGCAGCCCTCGGCGGCGAGCCGGCGGACCTCGTCGACGATGACGTCGGGCGGATGGCTCCGCTCGCGCCCGCGCGTCTGCGGCACCACGCAGAAGGTGCAGTGTTTCTCGCAGCCCTCCATCACGGTCACGAACTCCCGGAGACGCCCGGAGGCCGGCGGCCGCGTCGTGATCTTGACGAGCGGTCCCTCACCGGTTTCGAGCACCGGACGGCGCTCCCGCCGGACCCGGTCGACCAGCTCGGCCACGCGGGCGATCGCGGGCGAGCCGAAGACCAGGTCGACCGACGGCGCCCGGCGCTGGATGGCGCTCTGGTGGAGCTGCGCCATGCAACCCATCACGCCGATGACCAGCTCTGGTTTGCGCGTCTTGAGCAAGCGCAGCTCGCCGAGCTTGGAGAAGACCTTGTCCTCGGCTTTCTCCCGGATCGCACAGGTGTTGACGAGGATCAGGTCGGCTTCGGTCTCGTCGGAGGTCAGCTCCCAGCGGTTCTCTCGGAGCAAGCCCGCGACGCGCTCCGAGTCGTACTCGTTCATCTGGCAGCCGTACGTAATCAGATGGAGCTTGGCCATGAGTGCTTGGAAAATCTCACGTTTGCGTTGGTCCGACCGTAGCACCCACGGTCGGGCAAGTCAAACGACGGCCGCGGAACGCCGCTCAGCGCCATCCGTTTGGGTCCCCGGCTGCTCGATCCGTGAGCGAGATCAGGGATGACCTCGGCTCCGGGACGGCCCGGAGAGGTTGACGGATCAACGATTTTTGATATATTGGCGCGCGTGAGGACCGGTGAGAGCGCGAGTCGCCGCTTCCATGCCCTGGCCGACGAGACGCGCCTGAAGATCATCGATCGTCTTCGCGACGGCGAAGACTGCGTCTGCAACCTGACCGGGCCGCTGGGGACTCGCCAGTCGCTCCTGTCGTTCCACCTTCGAACGCTCAAGGACGCCGGAATCATCCAGGACCGTAAGGAGGGGCGCTGGGTGTACTACTCGCTGAACCTCGAGGTGCTCGACGAGCTCGTTACGGCCCTCGAAGCCCTCAAGAAGCCGCGCAAAGGCCTGCGGCTGGTCTCTCCGCGCTGCCCATGACCCTTTTTTTGGCCGAAGCCATCAAGTTTCGTTGATTAGAGGGGACGCATCATGAGCGACGAATCCATCAAGGATCTCGTGAAGCAGAAGTACGGACAGGCCGCGCTCCGAGTGACCGCGATCGGGTCCACGTCGTGTTGTGGTGCCTCGTCGAACAGCAGCTGCGATCCCGTCACCTCGAATCTCTACGCGCAGGATCAGACCGCGGAGCTGCCCGAAACGGCCGTGGCCGCCTCGCTGGGCTGCGGCAACCCGACGGCGCTCGCCGAGCTGACCGCGGGGGAAACCGTCCTGGATCTCGGGTCCGGTGGTGGAATCGACGTGCTGCTGTCGGCGAAGCGCGTGGGGCCGTCCGGGAAAGCGTATGGCCTGGACATGACGGACGAGATGCTGGCCCTGGCGCGCGAGAATCAGGGGAAGGCCGGCGTCACCAACGTGGAGTTCCTCAGGGGTGAGATCGAGGCGATCCCGCTCCCGGACAACTCGGTGAACGTGATCATCTCGAACTGCGTGATCAACCTGTCGGCGGACAAGGATCGCGTGTTCGCGGAAGCGTTCCGGGTGCTCAAGCCGGGCGGGCGGCTCGCGGTGTCCGACGTCGTCGTGCGCGGTGAAGTTCCGGCCGCCATCAGGCGTAGCGTCGAGCTGTGGATCGGGTGCGTCGCGGGGGCGCTCGAGGAAGCCGACTACCGAGCGAAGCTCGCCAAGGCCGGGTTCGAGTGTGTCGAGATCGAACCGACTCGGATCTACCGGACGGAGGACGCCCGTGAGTTCCTCGCCCGTGAGGGGATCGACGCACAGGCCATCGCGCCGTCGGTCGACGGCAAGTTCATGAGCGCGTTCGTCCGGGCGCGCAAGCCGTCGACGGTGTGACCACCAACCTCAGCCGCCGTCTCGTCGCGGAGGCCGTCGGGACGGCGTTCTTGCTCGCGGCCGTCGTCGGGTCCGGAATCATGGGCGAGCGCCTGGCGGGCGGTAACGTCGCGGTGGCACTGCTCGCCAACACGCTCTCGACGGGCGCGGCCCTGGTGGCGCTCATCCTCACCTTCGGATCGATCTCGGGCGCGCACTTCAATCCCGCGGTCACCCTGGCCGAGGCCTCTCAGGGCGGGCTCGCCTGGGGCGATGTGCCACCCTACATCGTCGCGCAGGTCGCCGGGGCCTTCGGAGGCGTCGCGGCGGCGCACGTGATGTTCGAGACGCCCCTCTTCATCGCTTCGCGACACGCGCGCGCCGGCCCCGCCCAGGTCTTCAGCGAGTTCGTGGCGACCTTCGGGCTCCTGGCGGTGATATCGGGATGCGCGCGTCTGCGCTCCAGCGCCGTTCCTTTTGCCGTGGCGGCGTACATCACGGCCGCGTACTGGTTCACGGCCTCGACGTCGTTCGCGAATCCCGCGGTGACCCTCGCCCGGTCGGCGACCGATACGTTCGCGGGGATTCGGCCCGCGGACGCGCCGGCGTTCATCGTCGCCCAGCTGCTCGGCGCCGTCTCCGCGACGGCGCTGTTCTGCTGGCTGACGCCCCGGTCGGCATGAGCGACCTGACGATCCGCCTGGCCACAGTGGACGACGCCCCGGCCATTGCGCGAATCCACAACGAGGGCATCGAGGACCGGATCGCCACGTTCGAGACGGACCCGCGAAGCGACGTCCAGGTCGCGGCGGGGCTGGCCGAGAAGGGCGACCGCTATCCGACGATCGTCGGCGTGCGCGATGGCGAGGTCGTGGCCTGGGCGAGCGCCGGTCCCTACCGGAATCGGCCTGCCTACGCCGGCGTGGCCGAGCATTCGGTCTACGTCGCCCGCAGCGCGCGAGGCGCCGGGGTCGGCCGCATCGTCCTCGACGGCCTCTGCCGAGCGTACGCGGAGCGCGGCTTCTGGAAGATCGTCTCGCGGATCTTTCCCGAGAACGCCCCGAGCCTCGCGCTCCACGAGCGCTGTGGTTTTCGCGTGGTCGGCGTCTACCGTCGGCACGGACGCCTCGACGACGAATGGCGCGATTGCGTCATCGTCGAGCGACTCCTCGGGTGACCACGCAGCGCGTCCTGTTCCTCTGCACGCACAACTCGGCGCGCAGCCAGATGGCCGAGGGTTTCCTCCGCGCGATGGCGCGCGACCGCTTCGAGGTGCAGAGCGCGGGCACCGAGAAGACGGCCGTGCATCCGCTGGCGATCCGGACGATGGCGGAGCGCGGCATCGACATCAGCGGGCATACATCGAAGGTGTACGACGGCCAGCGCCTTCACTGGTCGTTCGAGGATCCCTCGCGCGCCGGCGGCAACGAGGAAACGCGCCTGGCGGCACTCCGGCGTGTGCGGGATCAGGTAGAGGCGAAACTCACGAGGTGGCTCGCGACGCTCTCAGGTCGCTGATCGGACGGCGTGATCGAGGAGCATCTCGGGGGGAGCGATGTCGCTCCCCCCGAGCTGGTATCAGTCGATCTCGTCGGGCCGGCCGCCTGTTCGCGCGCCCGCGGGCTTCTTGCCGGCATCGGCGCCATGCCCGTTGCCGTTGCCGAAGGTGAGCGGCGGCTTGACCTCGAACTTGCCCTCGAGACGATTGCGACGCTCCTTCCAGCCCTCCTGGTACTCGAGCTCGTCCTCGTGCAGGGTCGCCGGCTGCTTGATCCCGTGCGCGTGACGGAACTGGATCGCCAGCTTCGAAGCAGTGCGGCGCACCTCGTCCCACGGCGTGCCGAGCGCGAACTGGTCCGAGATGGCGCCGATCCGGCCCGTGTGGATGTTGCACGACAAGGTGATCGCCGACAGGATCGGCCCCGACCAATACGAGGTCTGCGAGTTGATCGGCATCGGCAGGATGTGCAGGTTGTGGCTGCCGCGGCAGTCGCCGGCCACCATCGGCGCGGTCGCCCACGGCGAGGTGATCTCGCCTGGCGCCGGCCAGTCGCCCTGGGCGAAGGCCAGGAGCACCGGATCGTCCTTGCCGCCGTAGGAGAAGCCCTTCTTGGTCTTGATGTTGTGCAGCCGCTCGGCCGAGCAGATGTAGCCGAGCTGGTCCTTCTCGTTCTTGTCCCCTCGGGTCCAGATGCGGGCGATCACGAAACGCGAGGAGCGCGTGAGCCCCTCGATGTCGTAGAGGTCCTCGGGCGCCCGCAAGGTGATTACCTTCTCCTGCAACCCCTTGGCGACCTCTTCCATCTTGTTGTCGAGCGCCCGCTGGTCTCGCGGGTGGGCGCCCGCCTCGACCGCCTGGGCCTTGGTGTCGAGGTCGACGATCTCGAAGACGTAGCCGCGCTTCATCTTGGAGGCCGCGATGACCAGACCCGTATTGAAGCGGGGCAGCATGTAGGCGCCGGTAGCGTAGTGATTGAACGCCATGGGCTCGGTCTTGTCGGCGAAGGACACGAGGACGGTCTGCGAGGCGTTGTCCTTGCGGACCGGGAACGGCAGCGCCACCGTCGCCGGACCGGTGCCGCGCAGGTTGCCGGTGAAGGCGTCGGCCACCAGGTCCTGTCCCGGGCCGTAGAGACCCAGCTCGGCCGCCTTGGTCGCGCCTTCCTGGAGCGCGTCCCACATGAGCTCGTCGACCACCGACATGTCCACCGTCTCGGCCATGATGCCAGTGACGGCGCAGTCGTCGCCGGTGTGGGTCACGATCATCGAGGTGAAGATGGGCTCGCCGCGATAGCTGTTGTTGTCGAGGACGTACTTGGCGATGATCGACTTCACCTCGTCGGCCGCCACGACGTGCCCGCCGACGCCGCCGACGTCGGCCTTGGTGGCCTTGATGTAGCGCTGCACCAGGGCCGGGTTCTTCGCGAACACGTAGGATTTGTACGAGAAGATGTTCGGCGTGTTCGTAACCGGGATCTTCTCCGCGACGGTCACCGGCATCCCGGCGAGCTCGTCCTTCGACTGATGGTAATCCGTCATCTTCTGGGGGGGCTGGCCGTCCTGTGGGCCGTAGCGCCGCGCAGACATGCACGCCTCCTTGCGCGAGTAAGAAATTGGAGTCTTGCATTGGAGGATAACGAGGTACACTGATGGCGTCAAGCAAGAAATTTACGGGAATGAAATTTATTTCTGGAGCGTGATCACGACGTGAAAACGGCTCCCCTCACCTCGCGTGAGCTCCGACAGACGGTCCACTGCCTCGAGCTGTACTACCGCAAGAGCCAGAGCCAGAAGGATATCGCCCAGGCGCTCGGCGTCTCGGCGGCGACGGTGTCTCGGTTGCTCAAGCGCGCGTTCGACGAAGGCCTCGTTCGCGTCGAGCTCGATCTGCCGCGACGCGAGCAGCTGGAGGCCGGGCTGGTCGAGCGGTTCGGGCTGCGTGACGCCGTCGTGGTCGCGGCCGGCGGACGCGGCGACGTCAAGGAAGAGCTGGGCACCGCCGCGGCGGCCTACTTCGAGAAGATCGCGGCCAACGGCCTGCGCGTGGGCCTCTCGTGCGGGTTCACGCTCTACCAGACGATCCGCCAGCTCCACGAGCGTCGGTTCCGCGACCTCGCGCTCTACCCGCTCTCCGGCGAGAGCACGCTCGAGCTCGTCGACCTGTTCCCGAACACGCTCGTGGGCATGATGGCGGCGAAGTACCGGCCGCACGTGCGCGCCTGGGCGCTGCCGGTGCAGCATCTTCTCTCACTCTCCGAGATCGAGCGCGAGCGGCAGCGACTCTTGCGCGATCCGGCCATTCGACGCATCTACGAGGCCGCGCAAGACGTCGACATCGCGCTGGTCGGCATCGGCCTCATCGGCGAGGAGACACCGGGCTTCTGCTCGCTGGCCGAGTCCTACGGGATCAGCGTCAAGCGGCTGCGCCAGCTCGGGGTCGTGGGGGAGATCAACTATCAGCCGTTCGACGCGGAAGGACGGATCGTGGATCGGCCTGAGCTGCGGGCGCTCATGCGTCGCGTGCTCTCGGTGCCGGGTGATCGCCTGCAGGCGCTGTCGCGGCGCGACGACCGCTACGTGGTGGCGATCGCGGGCGGGCGGGCGAAGCTCGAGGCCGTACGCGGCGCGGTGGCCGGGCGATTCATGAACGTGCTGGTCACCGACGAGGACGTCGCCGCGGCCCTTCTGCGGCGCGCGAGCTGAAACTCGGGCGTTACGCGCCGCGGGCGGGCACCGACGTCTCCTCGAACGCGCCCATCCGCCTGAACTTCTCGTGGCGCCCGGCGACCAGATCTTCCCCCGAGAGCCCCGCCAGGTCGCGCAGGTTCCCGCGGAGCGCGTCGCGCAGGTGGACCGCTGCGCCGTCCCAGTCGCGGTGGGCGCCGCCGACGGGCTCGGGCACGATCGCGTCGATCACGCCGAGCCGCAGGAGATCGGGCGCGGTGATGCGCATCGACTCGGCGGCCTCGGCCGCCTTGCCGGCGTCGCCCCACAGGATGGCGGCGCATCCCTCGGGTGAGATCACCGAGTAGATCGCGTACTCGAGCATCAGTACCCGATTACCCATGCCGATCGCGAGCGCACCGCCGCTGCCCCCCTCGCCGGTCACGATCGCGAGGATGGGAGTTCTGAGTGCGGCCATCTCGCGGAGGTTTCGCGCGATCGCCTCCGCCTGCCCGCGCTCCTCGGCACCGAGACCCGGATAGGCGCCGGGGGTGTCGATGAACGCGATGACGGGCTTGCCGAACTTCTGGGCCATGTGCATCAGGCGCAGCGCCTTGCGGTAGCCCTCGGGGTGCGGCATCCCGAAGTTGCGGGCGATCTTCTCGCGCGTGTCGCGCCCTTTCTGGTGGCCGATGACGACGACCCCCTGCTCCTCGAAGCGCGCGAGGCCGCCGACCACCGCGGCGTCGTCGCCGAAGAGCCGATCGCCGTGGAGCTCGATGAAATCGTCGAACAGGAGCTTGATGAAATCGCGCGTGTGCGGCCGCTTGGGGTGCCGCGCCAGCTGTGTGCGCTGCCAGGCCGTCAGGCTCGCGTAGGTCCGCTGGCGCAGGCGCGCCAGTCGTTCTTCGAGCTTCGCGATCTCCTCGCGGGCCTTCAAGACGTTTTCCTCGGCCTGGAGCGCGGCGATCCGGTTCTCGAGATCGAGCAGCGGCTGCTCGAAGTCAAGCGCGTCCGGCATAGTCCACGCTGATGTTGCCGGGACCGAGGAGGGTCTCGCCCGCGGTCACGAGCTCCGTGCTGCCATCCACCGAGAGACCACGGGTACGGACGACCACTTCCTGGCCGCCGAGTACCAGATGCAGGAAGACGGGGACGCGTCCGGGATGCTCGCCGCAGAGCTGCCGCACGGCGGCGAGGGCGGCGCTCGGGTCCTCGCCCGGCGTCAGGCGGATCCGGCAGGCGTTGGGCTCGCTCACGCCGCCGTTCTTCGGGCGGCCGCCGGACTCAGCCAGCGCCTGCTCGAGCAACCGCACGTCCTCCGCGAGCACGACCCGCCCCTTGTCGCCGTCGTCCACGCGGCCGCGGACCAGCACGGCCTCGCCCGAGCGCAGGCACGCGGCCGCCGTCTTGAACGGCTCCGGGAACACCGTGACCTCGACCGTGCCCTCCATGTCCTCGAGCGTGAAGAAGGCCATCCGATTGCCGCCCTTCGTCGAGGTCTCCTTGAGCCCGTTGGCGTGGCCGAAGAGGATGACGCGCGCCCCGTGGCCCTTGGCGGCCAGATCGGCTGAGGTCGTGACGCCCAGCGGCTCGACGACGCCGCGGTATCGCGCCAGTGGGTGGCCGGAAATGTAGAAGCCGAGCACCTCTTTCTCGAACGCGAGGCGCTGGTCGGCGTCCCACTCCGGCGTGATGTCGGCGGGCGCACTTGCGCGAACGGGGGCCGCCGGCAGGATCTCGAAGAAGGACCCCTGCCCTTCGGCGCGGTCCCGCTGCTGGCGCTGGCCGCTCTCGAGCGCCGTGTCGGTGGTGGCGAGCAGATGGGCGCGCGTGAGGCCGAGCGAGTCGAAGGCGCCTGCCTTGATGAGACTCTCCACCACGCGCCGGTTGACGAGCCGGAGGTCGACGCGCGCGCAGAAGTCCTCCAGTGTCTGGAAGGACCCCTCGCCGCTGCGCGCCTTCAAGATCGACTGCATCGCGGCCTCGCCGACGTTCTTGATCGCGGCCAGGCCGAAGCGAACCGTGTCGCCGGCGACGCTGAACTGCACGGCCGACACGTTCACGTCGGGCGGCACGACCTGGATCCCCATCGCCCGACACTCTTCGATGTACTTCACGATCTTGTCGGTGTCCCCCATTTCGGAGGTCAGCAGCGCGGCCATGAACTCGACGGGATAGTTCGCCTTGAAGTACGCGGTCTGGTAGGCGACGAGCCCGTAGGCCGCTGCGTGGGATTTATTGAAGCCGTAGCCCGCGAACTTCTCCATCAGCTCCCAGACGCGCTCGGCCTTCGCGGGGGCGGTGTTGCGCTCGCGGCAGCCGGTGATGAACTTCTCGCGCTGCTTGGCCATGAGCTCGCGGTCCTTCTTGCCCATGGCGCGGCGGAGGATGTCCGCCTCGCCCATGGTGAAGCCCGCCATCTCGGAGGCGATCTGCATGATCTGCTCCTGGTACACCATGATCCCGTACGTCTCCCGCGTGAACTTCTCCATCGCGGGGTGCTCGTAGGTGATCTTGGACCGGCCGTGCTTGCGCTGGATGAAGTCGGGGATGAGCTCCATCGGGCCGGGTCGGTAGAGCGAGACCATGGCGATGAGGTCTTCGAGCTGCTCGGGCTTGAGACCGCGGAGCGCGTCGCGCATCCCGGATGACTCGAGCTGGAACACGCCGAACGTCTTCGCCTCGGAGAGCATCTCGTACGTTTTCTTGTCGTCGAGCGGCAGGCGATCGAGGTCGAGGTCGAGCCCGCGGGACTCCTTGATCAGCGCCACCGTGTTGGCGAGCACGGTGAGCGTGCGGAGTCCGAGGAAGTCCATCTTCAGGAGCCCGAGCTTCTCGATCGGTCCCATCGCGTAGCCGGTGATCAGCTCCGGACGCTTGGGGTCCTTGTAGAGCGGGATGTATTCCTCGAGCGGCTCGTCGGAGATCACGACAGCCGAGGCGTGCACCGACGCGTGGCGGGTGCATCCCTCGAGCGTGCGGGCGATCTCCCACAGCTCGCGCACGTTGGCCTGGCTGCGCACCATCTCGGCCAGGGGCAGCGACTTCTGGTGCGCGTCGTCGAGCGTGATGTTCAGCGGGAAGTTCGGCACCAGCTTGGCGATCCGATCGACGTCGGCGTACGGCATGCCGAGCACGCGCCCGACGTCGCGGATCGCCGCCTTCGCGCCGAGCGTCCCGAAGGTGATGATGTGGGCGACCCGGTCGCGGCCGTAGCGTTCCGCCACGTAGCGGATGACCTCGTCGCGGCGGTCGTCCGAGAAATCGATGTCCATATCGGGCATCGAGATCCGTTCCGGGTTCAAGAATCGCTCGAACAGGAGGCCGTACCGGATCGGGTCGATGTTGGTGATGCCGAGGCAGTAGGCGGTCAGCGAGCCGGCGGACGAGCCGCGTCCGGGCCCGACCGCGATCCCCTGCTCGCGCGCGTAGCGGATGAAGTCCCATACGACCAGGAAGTAGCCCGCGAACCCCATCTTCTCGATGACGGCGAGCTCGCTGGCCAGCCGGGCCTCGACGGTGTCCCCTGGGCTCGCTCCATATCGGCGCGTGAGCCCTTCGTGGGCGAGCTCGTGCAGATAGCTGTCGAGCGTGTGCTCGCGGGGCACGACGTAGCGCGGCAGGTGGAACTGGTTGAAGTCGAGTGTGAGGTTGCAGCGCTCGGCCACCGCCAGGGTGTTGCGGCAGGCCTCAGGTAGATCCGCGAAGACGCGAGCCATCTCCTCGGCCGACTTGATGTAGAACTCCTGCGTCGAGAACCGGAAGCGGCCGTTATCTTGAAGATTCGTGCCGGTCTGGATGCAGAGGAGCGCCTCGTGCGCCCGCGCGTGGCCGCCCTCGAGATAGTGCGAATCGTTCGTGCCGACGACCGGGGCGCCGATCGACTTGGCGATCTGCAAGGTCTCGGCCATGACCCGTTCCTGCTCCTCGAGCCCGTGCGCCTGCACCTCCATGAAGTAGTGGTCCTTGCCGAAGACCTCCTGGTACCAGCCCGCGGTCTCCCGCGCCCGCACGGCGTCGCCGGCGCTGAGCATCCGTGACACCTCGGAGTTGAGGCAGCCCGAGAGGACGAGCAACCCGTCAGCGTGCTGCGCGAGCAGCTCGCGGTCGACCCGCGGCTTGTAGTAGAACCCTTCGAGGAACGCCCGCGACACCAGCTTGACGAGGTTCTTGTATCCCGTGCGGTTGCGCACGAGGACCGTCAGGTGGTTGGCCCCTTCGTAGCCGCCGTCCTGGGAGCCTCGCTCCTTCCGGCCTCCGGGTGCGACGTAGAGCTCGCAGCCGAGGATCGGCTTGACGCCGGCCTTCTGGGCCGCGTTGTAGAAGTCGATCGCGCCGAAGAGGTTGCCGTGATCTGTCAGCGCGATGGCCGGGAACTTGAGCTCCTTGGCTCGGTCGACCAGCTTCTCGAGCTGGGCGGCGCCGTCGAGCAGGCTGTACTCGGAATGAACGTGCAGGTGGACGAATTCGCTGTGCTGCATCGAGCTCCCGGTCACTCCCACTCGATCGTGGAAGGCGGCTTGGACGAGATGTCGAAGACGACCCGATTGATGCCCTTCACCTCGTTGATGATCCGGTTGCTGATCGTGCCGAGCAGATCGTAGGGCAGCCGCGCCCAGTCCGCGGTCATCGCGTCCTGGCTCATGACCGCCCGCAGCGCGATGACGTGCGCGTAGGTTCGGAAGTCGCCCATGACCCCGACGGTCCGGATGGGCAAGAGGACCGCGAACGCCTGCCACACCGTCCGCTCGAATCCGGCCCGACGCACTTCTTCCTGGACCACGGCGTCGGCCTCGCGGAGCAGATCGAGCCGATCCGGCGTCACCTCACCGAGTACCCTGATCGCGAGCCCGGGCCCCGGGAACGGTTGTCGCCAGACGATCTCCTGGGGCAGGCCCAGAAGCTCGCCGAGCTTTCGGACCTCGTCCTTGAAGAGCTCGCGGAGCGGCTCAACGAGCTTGAACTGCATCTGCAGCGGAAGGCCGCCGACGTTGTGATGGGTCTTGATGGTCGCCGACGGCCCGCGGAAGGACACCGACTCGATCACGTCGGGGTAGAGCGTGCCCTGGGCGAGCCACGGGATGTCGCCGAGCTTTTTCGCCTCGTCCTCGAACACGGCGATGAACTCGGCGCCGATGCGCTTGCGCTTGAGCTCCGGGTCCGTGACACCGTGGATCGCATCGAGGAATCGGCGTGATGCGTCCACGTGGATGAGGTTCATCTTGAACGCATCGCGGAAGGTGTGGACGACCGACTCCGCCTCACCTTTTCGCAGGAGCCCGTTGTCCACGAAGACGCAGGTGAGCTGATCGCCGATGGCGCGGTGGACGAGGAGGGCGACGACCGAGGAGTCGATGCCTCCCGAGAGCGCGCACAGCACACGCTGGCCACCGACCTGGGTGCGGATCGTGTCGATCGTGGTATCGATGAAGCCGGCCATCGACCACGTCCGGCTCACCCCGCAGACGGTCAGGAAGTTGTCGAGGACCGTCCTGCCCTGCGGGGTATGGAGAACCTCCGGGTGGAACTGGACGGCGTAGAGCCGGCGGCTCTCGTCCGCCATCGCCGCGACCGGGCAGTTCTGAGTCTTTGCGAGAGCCGTGAAGCCCTTCGGCGGGCGGAGCACGGTGTCGCCGTGGCTCATCCAGACCGTGACGCGGCCTGACTCTTCGGGCTCGACGTTGCGGAGCAGCAGGCTCGACCCCTGCAGGGTGATCTCGGCCTTGCCGTACTCGCGACGCTCGGCGGGGATCACGTGGCCGCCCAGGAGATAGCCCATCGCCTGCATGCCGTAGCAGATACCGAGGACAGGAATGCCCGCGTCGAAGAGCTCCTTCGGCGGCAGCGGCGCGCCGTCCTCGTAGACGCTCGACGGACCGCCGGAGAGGATGATCCCTTGATAGCCCGCGGACAGGATCTCGGCGAGCGGATGGGTGCACGAGAAGATCTCGGAGTACACGGACATCTCGCGGACCCGCCGGGCGATCAGCTGGGTGTACTGGCCGCCGAAATCGAGGACCGCGATCTTGCCGGCGCTGGCCGACATCGGCGCCCCGCTACCGCGGGCGCCCCAACTTCTGAGCCTGCTGGAAGACCTTGCCTTCGGTTTTTATCGTCGGCGCGATGATCAACTCGGTCTGCTGCAGCTCGCGGATGTTGCGCGCGCCGACCGAGCCCATGCAGGTCCGGATCGCCCCGACCAGGTTGAGGGTGCCGTCTTCCGTGAACGCCGGCCCGAAGAGGATCTGCTCGAGCGAGCCTGCGATGCCCACACGGATCCGTGTGCCGCGCGGCAGGTTGGCGTGCGGCGTCGCCATGCCCCAATGGTAGCCGCGCCCCGGCGCTTCGATCGCGCGCGCGAAGGCCGATCCGATCATGACCGCGTCGGCGCCCGACGCGAACGCCTTGCACACGTCGCCGCCCGTCGTCATACCGCCGTCGGTGATGATCGGCACGTAACGCCCGGACTGCTTCCAGTAGAAGTCGCGCGCGGCCGCCGCGTCGGCGGTCGCGGTCACCTGGGGCACCCCCAATCCGAGCACCTCGCGGCTGGTGCACGCCGCGCCCGGACCCACGCCGATCAGCAGCGCGTCGGCGCCGACGTCCATCAACTCGAGGCACGCCTCGTAGGTGACGACGTTGCCGATGACCAGGGGGATGGCGAGCTGCTTCTTCAGCTTGCGCAGGTCGACGGGCGTGTACTCGGTGGCGATGTGGCGAGCCGTGGTGACCGTGGACTGCACCACGAAGATGTCCGCGCCGGCCTCCTGGGCGATCTGAGCGAACCGCTCGGCCCGCTGCGGGATCGAGGAGACGACGGCCGGGCCCCCGCCCTTCTTGATCTCGCCGATCCGCTGATGGATCAGCTCTTCCTTGATCGGCTCTCCGTAGATCGACTGGATGATCTTGGTCGCTTCTTCCTGACTGGCCGAGACGATCCGCTCGAGCACTTCGGCGGGGTTCGCGTAGCGAGAGAAGATGCCCTCGAGGTTCAGGACCGCCAGGCCGCCGTGCCGCCCCATCTCGGTGGCCAGCCGGGGCCCGACGACGCCATCCATGGCCGCCGCGATGATCGGCAGCTCGAAGCGGTGGCCGCAGAGCTCCCAGGAGATGTCGACTTCGTTCGGGTTGACCGTGACCGCTCCGGGCACCAGCGCGATGTCATCGAACCCGTAAGCGACCCTGGCCTTGCGCCCTCGCCCGACCCACATCCCCATCGGCTAGCCTCCCTTGGAGCCGTCCGCCTGGTTTCGCCTGAGGATCCCGTATATAGGGGTACTCCCCGACAGGACCCGCTAGATTTCGTAGAGTATAACCACGAGCCTCGACCCTGTCAACGCCCGGGCGAGGTCGGATGAGCCTCTTCGTAGAGCATCCTGAGACCGTCGAGCCTCAGGTTCTCGTCGACCCGCTCGATGCACCGGGCGACGTCCGCGAGGAGGCCGGCGTTGCCCCCGGTCGCGACGACCTTCGCCCCTCCCCCCAGCTCGGCCTGCATGCGCTCGACCAAACCCTCCACCAGGCCGGCATAACCGTAGATCGCGCCTGACTGAAGATTGGAGGTCGTGTTGCGCCCGATCGCCTCCTTGGGCCTGACGAGCTCGACCCGGGACAGACGGGCGGCCCGGTTGATGAGCGCCTCGACCGACGTGACGATGCCCGGGGCGATCGCGCCGCCGATGAACTCTCCCCGCCCGTTGACACAGTTGAACGTCGTCGCGGTGCCGAAGTCGATCACGATCAGCGGGGCCCCATACTTCGCGGCCGCGGCGAAGGCGTCCACGTACCGATCGGCTCCTACCTCGCGGGGGGCATCGACCGCGAGCGGCATTCGGGTATTCAGCCCGGGCTCGACGAAGTACGGGGGCCGGCTGAAGTACTTCTCGCACATCCACTCGAGCGTCTGCTGAACCGGTGGCACCACGTTCGAGATCGCTACGCCCTCGATGGCGGCCGCGCGGATCCCGCGCGAGTGCAGGAGCGTCTCGATGAATAGCCCGTACTCGTCGGCGGTCTGCTCGCGTCGACTCGTGAGCCGCCACGAGACGAGCAAACGCGGCCCCTCGAACACACCGATCTTCGTGTTGGTGTTGCCGACGTCGGCGACGAGTAGCATCGGCCGTCTCCTCCTTGATTTGGAAGCGCGCCTCGGCCCGCGAGGGAGCCCCGGCGGCCTGCCGGGCGCACCGCCGCCTAGCGCGGCACCGGCGAGCCGACCACGGTGTCGCCCGGGCTCACGGCTCCGGCGAGCACGCGCCGGAGCGAGCCGCCCACGTCGATGAGGAGCGCGCCGTCCGTGTCGAGGTCGGCCGCGACGCCGGTCACGGCGTCGACCGTGACTCGCTGCCCGAGCGTGTCGCTGAGCCGCCGCCACCGTTCGCGAATCGGGCCGAATCCTTCGCCCTCGAGGCGCGCGCGCCAGGTATCGAACTCTTGCAGCAGCGCCGTCAGCATCGACTCGCGGCTCGGCGCGTGGCCCGTCTCGACGGCGACCGAGGTGGCGGTGGCCGCCAGATCGGGCGGGAATTCGCGCTGGCCGAGATTGATGCCGATGCCGATGATCGTGACGAGCGCGGTGGGACCGCTCGGAGCCGAGCCGCCCGTCTCGGCGCGTGATCCCGTACGAGACTCGAGGAGGATTCCGGCGATCTTCTTGCCCGCGACGAGCACGTCGTTCGGCCACTTGAGTTTGGTGTCCACGCGAGCGACGCGCCGCAGCGCCTCGGCGGTGGCGACGGCGGTCGCGAGAGACAGCGTGGGCAGGAGCGCCTGCGGAAGCCGCGGTCGGACGATGATCGAGGCCAGCAGGCTCGTCCCGGCTGGCGCACGCCAGGTCCGCCCCCGCCGGCCTCGGCCGTCCAGTTGCTGGTCGGCCACGACCACCGTCCGGTCGGCGGCGCCGCGCTCGGCAAGCGCGAAGGCCACAGACTGGGTCGAGTCGACGGTGTCGAGGCGGACGACGACGCCCGGGGTGCTACCGCTCACCGTCATCGACCCAGCCGAGGCTCCCGACGAGCTTGGCGTGCAACGCTTCTTGCTCGACGAGCCGTTCCCGCTCCCGCGCGACGATCTCGGCGGGCGCGCGCTCGGCGAAGTCGGGCTTGGACAGCTTGCCCCTCAAGAACTCGACGCGCTCGGCGGCCTTGGCGATCTCTTTCTGGATCCGCTGACGCTCGGCGGCGAGGTCCACGACGCCCGTCAGGTCGACATAGAGCTCCGAGCCGCCGATGACGGCCATCGCCGAGCTCCGGGGCCGTGTCGCGGCCGGGTCGATGGTGAGCCGGACCCGCGCCAGCGCGTCGATCAGCGCGCCGTTCGCGCTGAAGAGATCGCCCGCGTCCGGCGCCGGGCGAAGCGTCGCCGCGAGCGAGGCGGCGGGCGCGATCCGCATCTCGCCGCGGATGTTCCGCACGGCGGTGACGAGGTCCATGACCGCCGTCATCTGGCGCTCCGCGGGCGGATTGCGGTCCTTCTTCGACACACGCGGGTACGGTGCCCGCATGATCGAATCCCCCTTGTGCGGCAGCCGCTGCCAGATCTCCTCGGTGATGAACGGCATGAACGGATGCAGGAGCCGCAGGGTCGTCTCGAGCACGCGAACGAGCGTCGCCTGCGTGCGCGCGCGCTGGCCGGGGTTCTCGGCGTGGTAGAGGGACAGCTTCGCGATCTCCAGATACCAGTCGCAGAACTCGTGCCACAGGAACTGGTACAGCGCGGAGGCCGCGTCGCTGAACCGGTATTTCTTGAGCGCCGTGCGAGCCTGGGCCACGGTCGCCGCCAGCCGGCTCTCGATCCAGACGTCGGCGAGCGCCGGCGGCGTCTTCTTGGCGAGCGCCGGGTCGAACCCGCTCAGATTCGAGAGCACCAGCCGCGAGGCGTTCCAGATCTTGTTGGCAAAGTTCCGGTAGCCCTCGATGCGCTCCTCGGAGATCCGGATGTCGCGACCCTGAGCGAGCGCCGCGAGCGTGAAGCGGAAGGCGTCGGTTCCGTACTTCTCCATGACCACGATCGGGTCGGCGACGTTGCCCTTCGACTTCGACATCTTCTGGCCTTCGGCGTCGCGCACGATCGCGTGCAGGTACACGTCGCGGAACGGCACGTCCTTCATGAAGTGGATCCCGAGCATCGCCATCCGCGCGACCCAGAAGAACAGGATGTCCGGTCCCGTGACGAGCACCGAGGTTGGATAGTAAGTGCGCAGGTCTGCGGTGTCGTCGGGCCATCCGAGAGTCGAGAACGGCCAGAGGCCGGACGAGAACCACGTGTCGAGCGTGTCCGGATCCTGGCGCAGCGCTCCTCCGCATTTCGGACAGGCGTGCAGGTCTTCCTTCGACACGTGCACGGAGCCATCGGCGTCGCAGTGCCACGCCGGGATGCGGTGACCCCACCACAGTTGACGCGAGATGCACCAGGGCCGGATGTTCTCCATCCAGTGGTAGTAGGTCTTCGTCCAGCTGCGCGGGAAGATCGTGATCCGCCGCTCGCGCACGGCCTTGATCGCGGCCTCGGCCAGCGGTTTGACCTGGACGTACCACTGCTTGGAGACGAGCGGCTCGACGACGGTCTTGCTGCGATAGCAGATGCCGACCGCGTGACGATAGGGCTCGATCTTCTCGATCAGGCCGAGCGCTTTCATGTCCTCGACGATCCGGCGGCGGCACTCGAAGCGATCCATGCCGGCGTAGCGGCCGGCCTCGGCCGTCATCCGCCCGTCGAAGCCGATGACGGTCTTGATCGGCAGGTTGTGTCGGCGCCCGATCTCGAAGTCGACCGGGTCGTGCCCCGGGGTCACCTTGATGACGCCGGTCCCGAACTTGGGGTCGACGGCCTCGTCCGCGACCACCTTCACCGTGATCGTGCCGTCGACCGATGGGATCTCGAGCGTCTTTCCCACGAGGTGCTTGTAGCGCTTGTCCTTCGGATGCACGGCCAGGCCGGTGTCGCCGAGCTTCGTCTCCGGTCGCACCGTCCCGAGCGTGACCGGACCGTACTTGATGTAGACGAACTCGTCGTCGCGCTCCTCGCGCTCCACCTCGATGTCGGACAGGACCGTCTGACAGCTCGGGCACCAATTGATGATGTAGTCGTCGCGGTAGATCAGCCCTTCTTCCCAGAGCCTGACGAACGACTCCCGCACCGCGCGCGAGAGCCCGGCGTCCATGGTGAAGCGCTCACGCGACCAGTCGCACGAGGCGCCCAGACGTCTGAGCTGACGGACGATCGTGCCACCGGACTCTTCCTTCCACTGCCAGGCGCGAGCCAGGTAGCCGTCGCGGCCGAGGTCTTCCTTGGTTTTTCCCTCGGCGGCGAGCATGCGCTCGAGGATCACGTGCACGGCGATCGACGCATGATCCGTTCCGGGGAGCCAGAGCGTGTTGAAGCCGTCCATGCGCTTCATCCGCGTCAGCGTGTCCTGCAGGGTCATGGTCAGCGCATGGCCCCAGTGGAGCGACCCGGTGACGTTGGGCGGCGGCATCGAGATCGAGTACGGCTTCCCCTTGGCGGCGGAGTCCGCGCGGAAGTAGCCGCGCTCTTCCCAGAGCGGATACCAGCGTTTCTCGACCGCCGCCGAATCGTACCGGTCCGGGATGTCGCCGGCCGGCGCGGTCGGCGGGTCGACGCTCACGGCAGCACCGGTCCGGCGGCGATCAGGCGCCATCGCGCGCCGCCCCCGCGCTGGAAGGTCAGCGACCAGGGCGTGTGCTCGGCCGTCGCCGCGACCGAGACCGACTGAGGGTTGGCGGTGCCGTCGGTGGCGTCGCACGCGGTATCGGGTCGCAACGTGGGCGGAAGGCGACGACGGATCTGCGCGTCGGCCACCAGCCTCGCCAGCCGCGCCTCGTCGCCCGCCGCCAGCGCGTCGAAGAGCTGGGCCACGGTCGCGCGTAGCTCGCGGTGCCAGCCGTTGAGCTCGCGGGCGGACCGACGCACGAGCGTGCCGCTCTGCGGCGAGGTGCGGTACACGTCCTCGGCTTCGGTCTGTCCCTCGCAGCCGGGCGTGCGACCGGGATAGTCGGGCTCGTAGCGCACGCGGATCTCGTCGCCGCGCACCGAGTAGGTGCGCACCGTCAACCCTTCGGGGAACAGATCGGTCGAGGACCAGACGACCCGGAGGTCGTCGCCGTGCTGGCGGACGAGGTCGAGGCGCAAGGCGCGGATGCCGCGGCCGGTCGTGGCGCCCTCCCAGGCGGCGACGAACTGAGCGGCGCCGCTCGGCGCCGGAGCCCACGGATAGACGGTCGGACGCCCTTCGCGCGAGAGCGTCGTCAAGAGCGCGGCTTCGCCGCCGAGTCGCCCGTAGACGCGCACCGAGTTGACGCCGGGCGCATCGCTCATCTGGAACGCGCCGACCATGAGACGGCCGACGCGGACGACGTCGACGGCGGCGGCGCCCCACGCCTCGCCGAACGCGTCGAGCCGATCCTGAAGGAAGGCGGTCGAGGCGTAGAGACCGCCGGTGCCGAGACTCTCGACGATCTCCTCGTCGAGGAGCGCGTACATCTCGCGATAGGCGTCGGGCGAGCTGTCGGCGGCGCCGTTGGCCATCGATCGCGCGCGCGCGAGCGTCCGGAACTGGTCGAGCCGGTCGACCGGGCCGGCCGCGTCCAGCCGGTCGGTCAGGAGGGCTGCGGTGCCGAGCATCGCGAGGCCGGCGAGCAATTTCCGCGTCGTGCCACCCGTTAGCCGGCTCACCCGCCTATGGTACAACAGACTCGTGCGGTTCCCCGTTCTGGATCGGTACATCGCACGCGAGCTGGTCTCGCCGTTCGCGTTTGCCTGCGCGCTGTTGACGTTCTTCCTCGTGATCGACCGGATCTATCACCTGACGGACCTCGTCATCACGAAGGGTGTGCCCTTCTACCTGGTGATGCAGCTGCTCCTGTTCATGATGCCGTCGTTTCTCGCTCACACCTTGCCGATGGCGCTGCTGGTGGCGGTGCTGTTGGCCGGCGGCCGACTGGCGAGCGACCTGGAGATCGTGGCGTTCAAGGCGGCCGGAGTCAGCGCGCTGCGATTGTTCCGGCCGGTGCTGGTGGCGTCGTTGCTGATCACCGGGGCGACGGCGGTCCTGACCTTGGTGGTGAACCCGGCGGCGAACGGAGAGTTCCAGCGGCAACTGTTCCGGATTCTGCAGGCGCGAGCGGTGAGCGGGCTGCAGGAGCGCATCTTCAACTCGACGTTCGGGGATCTGACGATCTACGTCGAGGACGTGAGCACCTCGCAGGTGGCGCTGCGGGGCATCCTGGTCTCCGACGAGCGCGATCCCACGCTCTCGCGGATCATCTCCGCGCGCGAGGGCCGGCTGCTCACCGACGAGGCCAACCGGCGCATCACGCTCCGCATGATGAACGGCGCCGTCAACGAGGCCGACATCTTGCCGGTCGACGTGCCCAAGACGACGGTGGACACCCCCTCGCCGACCGGCGGCGCCGCGGGCGCCTCGCGCTACCGCTACACGCGCTTCGATATCTACGACATGAGCCTGTCGGTCGACTCTCCGCTGAAGGGCGGGCCGCGGGTGGAGAAGCCGGAGAAAGACCTCTCGCTCGACGATCTCGGGGCGAAGATCGCGGAATACCGAGACGATCCCCACAGCCGGGCGCCGTTCGAGATCGAGCGGCACAAGCGCTACGCGCTGCCGATGGCGGCGCTGGTCTTCGGGCTGGTGGGGTTTCCGCTGGCGATCCGCTCGCACCGTGGCGGCCGGAGCATCGCGCTGGTCGGCAGCCTCGCGATCCTCGTCACCTACTACCTGATGATGACGTCGCTCGAGGGCGCGGCCCTGCGCGCGCGCGTGCCCGCGGTCCTGGCAATATGGGCGCCGAACGCGCTGTTCGGAACGGTCGGGCTCGGGCTTCTGATCGCGACGGCGCGGGAGTGGCGGTGGCCGGCGATGCCGGCGGTCTGGCGCGTGATCGAGGCGGTGCGGCGTGCCATGCCCGGACGACCCGTCTGGCACCCGCGTCACGGTACGGGTGGAGCGCGGGATTCGACGCACATCGTCGATCGCTATCTGGTTCGGGAATACGTCACGTTCATGGGCATCGGGTTGGCGGTCGCGGCCGCGTTGTTCATCGTGATCGATCTGCTGAAGACCCTCGACAAGTATCTCCGCGTGAAGCCGCCGCTGGTGTACATCCTGGAGCACTTCGCGTACCGGCTGCCGGCGGCGCTGCACGACGGGCTGCCGGTCGTGATGCTGGTGGCGACCATCTTCCTGTTTCTGACCTTGAGCCGATACCACGAGCTGACCGCGCTGAAGGCGGCGGGCGTGAGCTTGTATCGGGTGAGCGCGCCGGTGCTGGGCGTCGGCCTGGTGGTGGCGATCGGCGCGGGGCTGTTCCAAGAGTTGGCGTTGCCGGTGCTGAACGAGCGCGGCGAGGAGGTGGACCGCGTGAAGATCCGGGGACAGGCGCCCCGGCACCTGCAGTCGCGGCAGCGGTTGTGGGTGCGAAGCGCGGACACGCGGTTCTACCGGGTGGAGCTTCTGAATCCCGGGACGAACGATCTCTACGGCGTGACGATTCTGGAGCTCGACCGGGAGTTTCGGCTGACGGGACGGCTGGACGCGCGGCGGGCGCACTGGACGGCGGGGGGCTGGGAGCTGAGCGACGGGGCGTATCGGGAGATCGGTCCAGAGGGCAAGGTGCAAACGGTGCCGTTCGGCTGGACCGCGCTCGACCTGAAGGAGGAGCTGGAGGACTTCTTACGCATCCAGAAGCCGGTGAGCACGATGAGCTTCTGGGAGCTCCGCGACTACATCGGGCAGCTCGAGGCGGCGGGGTTTCAGATCCGCAAGTACCTGGTGGAGCTCTACTCGAAGCTGTCGTTTCCGCTGGTGAATCTCGTGATGGTGCTGGTGGCGATTCCGTTCGCGCTGCAGTCGCCGCGGGGGGGGCGTCTGGTCGGGATCGGGCTGGCGATCGTGATCATGGCGGGATATCTGGTCGTGCACTACGTGGCGCTGGCCTTTGCGCGGGCGGACTTGCTGCCACCGCTGATCGCGGCATGGACGGCGAATGTGATCTTCGTGGGCATCGGCGTCTCGCTCCTCCTGCGCGCTCGCACCTGATCCCGCTGTCCCGTTGACAGTTCCGCCGGACCGCCGCATCATTCCCCATCAATCTATGGTCTGTCGTCGTGCCTCGGCCGGCGCGGGAGCCCCGACCGCCTGCAGCGCGGACCACTTCGCCATCCGCTCGGGAGAGATTCGATGACGATCACGATATACGGCGCCGGCGCGATCGGCGGCGTGACGGGCGCGGCACTCGCCCGCGCGGGCCACGACGTCCTGCTCGTCGACCGGGCGGAGGACCACGTCGCGGCGATGAACGCGCACGGGCTCGCCATCGAGAGCCGTGAGGGTTCGGTCACGGTGCCGGTGCGTGCGATCACACCGGGCGCGCTCGATCACGAGCTCGGCCTGGTGCTGCTGGCCGTCAAATCGCAGGACACGTCGGCCGCGCTCGAGGTCCTCACACCCCGGCTGGCCGAGGCCGGCGCGATCGTGTCGCTCCAGAACGGCCTCAACGAAGAGCTGATCGCCGAGAAGATCGGCGCCCCGCGCACCGTCGGCTGCCTGGTGAACTGGGCGGCGGACTGGGTCGCGCCGGGCCGGATCCTCCACGGCGGCCACGGCGCCCTCGTACTCGGCGAGCTCGACGGCCGCATGAGCGACCGCGTGCAGGGCCTCGCCAAGCTCCTTGCGGTCGTGGCGCCGACCGAGGTCACCGACAACGTCCTCGGCTACACGTGGGCCAAGCACGTCTACGGCGCGCTCCTGGTCGCCACCGCCGTCGTCGACGCGCACGTGTACGAGGTGGTCGAGCGCTCGCCCGCGGTCCAGCAGATGCTGGTCGCTCTCGTCGTCGAGAACATGCGCACCGCCGAGGCCGCCGGGATCAGGCTGGAGCCGTTCGACGAGTACGCGCCCGCCGACTACCGCGCGGCCGCGCGCGGCGACCTGGCGGCCCGGCAGCGCGCGATGGAGATCATCGCCCGGCACTATCGCCAGCACACCAAGACCAAGACGGGCATCTGGCGCGATCTGGTCGTGCGCCGGCGCAAGACCGAGGTGGGCGCGCTGCTCGGCGCGACGGTCGCGAAGGCCAGGACGCTCGGCCTCGGTATGCCGCTGACGGAGCGACTCATCGCGATGATCGAGGATCTCGAGCTCGGCCGCCGCGCCATGAGCTGGAACAATATCGACGAGCTGGTGGCGGCCAGCCGGAAGAGCGTATGACCGCGGCATGGGACTACCGAGATCCGCTGGAGGCGGCGCTGTCCGCCCAGGTCTCGGACAAGACGCTCATGGAGCACGTACGGACGATCGGCGCCCTCGAGCGCGAGTCGGGCAGCCCGGGCGAGGCGCAGGCGTTCGACTACATCGAGCGGATGTTGAAGTCCTATGGCATCGAGGTGGAGCGGCGCGAGATCGAGGCCTACATCAGCCTGCCGCTGGAGGGGCGAGTTCACCTCCCCGACTGCGGCACGATCGAGGGGCTCACGCACTCGTTCTCCACCTCGGTGGAGGCGCTCGAGGGTGAGCTCGTCGACGTCGGCGACGGCCGTCCCGCCGACTACGCGCGCGTGAACGCCGCGGGCAAGATCGCGCTCGTCAACGGGCTCCCCGCCCCCGGCCGCGCGTGGGTCGCCCAACAGGCGGGCACCCTGGGGCAGATCTTCGTGCTCATGGATCACCTCCACAACATGATCGTGACGACGATCTGGGGCACGCCGTCGCCGGAGACCGCATGGCGTATCCCGGCGGTCCCGTGTCTCTCGGTGCTCGGCGCCGAGGGCCAGCGCCTGCGCGCGCTCCTGACGCGCGGGCCGGTGAACGTCCGGATGACGACGCGCGTGCGCACGGGCTGGATGCCCATTCCGCATCTGATCGGCGAGCTGGTCGGGCGTCACGAGGACCGGTTCCTGCTGTTCTCGGGCCACGTCGACTCGTGGCACTACGGCGCGATGGACAACGGGACCGCGAACGCCACGATGCTGGAGGTGGCGCGCCTGCTCGCCGGCCGGCGCGACGCGCTCCGCCGCGGGATCCGCTTCGCGTTCTGGTCCGGGCACTCCCACGGGCGCTACGCCGGCTCGGCCTGGTACGCGGATCACGCCTGGCGCGAGCTGCATCAGCGCTGCGTGCTCCACCTCAACGTCGACTCCACCGGGGCGCGCGGCGCCACCGACTACTCCGTGCTTCACGCGACCGAGGACGCCCAGCGCTTCGCCGAGACGGTCGTGGCCGACGTCACCGGCCAGCGGAGCCGCGGCCGGCGCTTCTCGCGCGCCGGCGATCAGTCGTTCTGGGGCGCCGGCGTCCCGTCGGCGTTCATGTCGCTCTCCGGGTTGCCGAAGCAGGACACTGATCTGTCGCGCGCCATGGAGCGGCTGGTCGGAAGCGCCGGCTTTCCGTGGTGGTGGCACACGAAGGACGACACGATCGACAAGATCGACCCCGACGTGCTGGCGCTCGACACCAAGGTCTACCTGGCCTCGGCGCTGCGCTGGCTGAACGCGCCGGTGCTGCCGCTCGACCACGGCCGTGCGGTCCGGGGCCTGCTGGCCGAGCTCGAGGCTCTGCAGGCCGCCGCCGGTGCGCGATTCGACCTGGCGCCCGCGGTCGACGCCGCGCGCGCGCTCGTGGATCGGCTCGACCGGGCCGGCGGCGTCCTCGCCGGCGTCGACGCGAGGACGCCGGCGGCGAAGCTCGACGCGCTCAACCGCGGGCTCATGCGCCTCTCGCGCGTGCTGGTGCCGCTGAGCTACACCAGTGGCGATCCATTCATTCACGATCTGGCGCTGCCCATTCCGCCCCTCGCCGGGCTCCAGCGCGTGCGCGAGCTGGCGGCGCTCGATCCCGATACCGACGCGTTCAAGTTCGCGCGGGCGGCACTCGTGCGCGAGCGCAACCGCGCCGTTCACGCTTTCGATACGGCCGCCTCGGCGGCCGACGACCTCTTGCGTCAATGATCGGCCCGGGCCGGCGGGCGACACAATGGCCTTGCGCGCCGCAGGCCGTCGCGGGGTCGGCGCCCTGCCGGCCGAGGTGCGCCAACTAAGGAGCCAGTGCATGCGACCGACTCTTCGTTCACGCCTCCTGATCGGGTGCCTCGTGTTGGGGCTCGCGGCGGCGCTCGTCCCCGCGGCCGACGCGCAGAAGCGCGGCGGCACCCTGACGATCGTTCGGCCGACGGACCCCGTCTCGCTCGACCCGAACCTCGAGACCACCGCGCCCGGCGCGTGGGTTTACTTCAACATGCTCGAGGGGCTCCTGACGCTCGACGAGAAGATGCAGGTCAAGCCGGCGCTCGCGACGTCGTACGAGGTGATGTCGCCCACCAAGGTGCGCTTCAAGCTGCGGCCCGGCGTCAAGTTCCACGACGGCACGCCCTTCAACGCGGCCGCGGTGAAGTTCACGTTCGACCGGGCGCTGCGCGGCACGCCGCCGGCGCGCTGGGCCAGCCTCGCGGGCTCGCTCGACGGCGCCGAGGTGGTCGACGATCTCACGGTCGACGTCGTCACCAAGGAGCCCTACGGCCCGATCCTCCGCACCCTGGCGATGTACTGCATGGGGATGATCTCGCCGACCGCCGTGCAGAAGATGGGCTCGGACTTCAGCCGGGCGCCGGTGGGTACCGGGCCCTTCAAGTTCGTCGAGTGGAAGACCAACACCCACGTGATCATCGAGCGCAACCCGGACTACTGGGGCGACAAGGCCCTGGTCGACCGCGTCGTGTTCAAGGTCGTGCCCGAGGAGGGCGCGCGGATGATCGCGCTCCAGACCGGGGACGCCGACATGGTGCTGTTCCCCTCCCCCGCGCAGCTCCCGGCGCTCCGGAAAGACTCGAAGTTCACCGTGCACGAGACGACCGGCATCCGCGTCGTCTTCGCAGGCCTCCACGCCGGTCTGCCGCCGCTCGACGACGTGCGCGTGCGGCAGGCGCTGCTGCACGCGGTCGATCGCAAGGCGATCCTCGACAACATCATGGAAGGCTCGGCGGGACCGGCGCTCGGCGTGCTGGCGCCCGGCGTGTTCGGCTTCAAGGACATGCACCTCGACCGCCTCTATCCCTTCGATCGCGCGAAGGCCAAGGCGCTCCTGACCCAGGCCGGCTGGGCACCCGGCCCCGACGGGATCATGGTCAAGGGCGGTCAGCGGCTGTCGCTCTCGTGGCTGGCGGCGCGCGGCCGCTATCCCAAGGACGGCGAGATCACCGAGGCGATCCAGGCGATGTTCAAGGAGGTCGGCGTCGAGGCGAAGGTGCAGGTGCTGGAATGGGCCGCGGTGTTCCAGCAGGTGCGCGGCAACCCGCTCAACCACCACATGTTCACGCTCGGCTGGGTGACCTCCAACGCCGACGCGGACTATTCGCTCTACGCGCTCTTCCACAGCAAGCAGGTGCCCCCGGCCGGCTGGAACACCTCGCGCTACTCGAACCCGCGCGTGGACACGCTCGTCGAGCAGGCGCGGCGCAGCCTGAACCAGACCGAGCGTGAGAAGCTCTACGCCGAAGTGCAGGACATCGTCGCCAGGGAGATGGTGTGGATCCCGGTCTACACGACCAAGGAGATCATCGCCTCGCGCGCCAACGTGAAGGGTTTCCACATCCACCCGGTCGAGTACAATCTGACCCTCTCGAAGACCTGGATCGACAAGTAGGCTTGCGCGCCGGAGGCGGCGGATGTTGACGTTCATCGTCCGCCGTCTCCTCCTCGCCGTGCCCGTCCTGCTCGGCGTGGTCTTCGTGGTCATGCTCACGGTCGATCTCTTGCCGGGCGACGCGGTGACGTTGATGCTCGGCGAGCACGCCACGAAAGACGCCGTCGCGAAGCTCCGCGACCATCTCGGGCTCGACAAGCCCTTCCTCGTCCGCTATCTCGAATACGTCGGCCGTGTCGTCCGCGGCGACCTCGGCCGCTCGATCCAGCAGAATCGTCCGGTCGCGGCGGAGCTGGCCGACGCCTGGCCGGCGACCTTGCAGCTGACCGTCGCCGCGCTCGTGCTCGCCGCCGTCGCGGGCATCGTCTCGGGCGTCGCCTCGGCCGTGTGGCCGAACTCGTTCTTCGACGCGCTCGCAAGGCTCGGCTCGCTGTTCGGTCTCTCGATGCCGATCTTCTGGACCGGCCTGGTACTGATCGTGGTGTTCTCGTTGTGGCTCAACTGGCTGCCGGTCGGCGGCGCCGGCTCGCTGACGCACCTGATCCTGCCGTCGGTCACGCTCGCGCTCCCGTCGGTCGCGATGATCGCCCGCATGACGCGGGCCGCGGTGCTCGACGTGCTTCGCGAGGACTACGTGCGCACCGCGCGCGCCAAGGGTGTCGCCGAGTTCTGGGTCCTCGCCCGGCACGCCCTGCGCAACGCGTTCATCCCGATCCTCACCTTGCTCGGCCTGCAGTCGGGGCAGCTGATGGGCGGCGCCGTGCTCACCGAGACTGTCTTCGCGTGGCCGGGCCTCGGTCGTCTCATGGTCAAGGCGATCTTCGCGCGCGACTACATCCTGCTCCAGGGCGCGGTGCTGGTCTTCGCGCTCGTGTTCGTCGTGATCAACCTCCTGGTCGATCTCTCGTACGGCCTGCTCGATCCGCGGATCGGACGCCAGGGATGACCGCGCGACCACACGCGAGCTGACGCATGACCGCCTGGAAGCGCTTCTACCGAAATCGGCTCGCGGTGGTCGGCCTCGTGCTGATCGTGTTGCTCGCGCTGAGCGCGGCGCTGGCGCCCTGGCTCGCGCCCTACGACCCCGCGCGGCAGAGTCTCATCGAGAAGCGCTCGAAGCCGGGCGCCAAGTACTGGCTCGGCGCCGACGAGTTCGGGCGCGACATTTTCTCGCGTGTGATCTATGGCTCGCGCATCGCGCTGCTGGTCGGCGTGCTGTCCGTGCTGATCGCGCTGGCCGGCGGGCTCGTGCTGGGCACGATCTCCGGCTTCGCCGGCGGCTGGCTCGATGCGGTCGTGATGCGCGGGATCGAGATCCTCCTCGCCTTTCCCTATCTCCTGCTGGCCCTCGCGATCGTGGCGGCCATGGGCACCGGCGCCCTGAACACCACGATCGCGGTCGGCGTGTGGGGGATCCCGACGGTGACCCGGATGGTTCGCGGCTCGGTGCTGGCGCTTCGCGAGACCGAGTACGTGGGCGCCGCGCGGGCCCTGGGTGCGGCCACGCCGGCCCTGCTCCGGCGCCACATCCTCCCCAACATCGTCCCGGGGCTGGTCGTCTACGCGACGCTCTTCATGGCCAATGCGATCCTGCTCGAGGCGGCGCTGTCCTTCCTCGGGCTCGGCGTTCAACCGCCGACCGCATCGTGGGGGCTGATGGTCTCCACGGGCCGCGACGTCCTGCTGGTCGCGCCGCACGTCGCGACGGTGCCGGGCGTGGCGATCATGATCGCCGTGCTGGCGTTCAACCTCGTCGGGGACGGGCTCCGTGATGCGCTCGACCCGCGGCTGCGCGGGAGCGCCTGAGGGCCGGTCGTCGGCTCGGTGTATCATCCCCAGCGAGGAGGTGTCCCGTGGCGGCCCGAAAGGAGCGTCCCACTCTCCGTGATCTGATCCAGCGGTCGTTGCCGGTGACCGCGCCGCTGGTTCTCAACCCGTTGATGGCGCGCATGGCCGAGGCGGCCGGGTTTCCGGCAGGCTATCTGGGCGGCGGCTCGACCGGCTACCAGAAGGTCGCGCTCGAGGCGAACCTGAACGTGACCGAGATGTGCCAGACGGCCGTCGACATCGGCGCCGTCTCCTCCTTGCCGCTCATCCTCGACGGGGCGTGCGGCTACGGCGACCCGATGCACATGCACCGGACGATCGGCATGAGCGAGGCCGCCGGCTTCGCGGCGATCGAGATCGAGGACCAGCTGGTCCCCAAGCGCGCCCACCATCACGCCGGGATCGAGCACATGATCCCGTCCGAGCTGATGGCGGCCAAGGTGAAGGAAGCCGTGGCGGCGCGGCGCAACCCGGATTTCCTGATCGTCGCGCGCACGAACGCGATCCGGGCGAGCGACATGAACGACGCCCTCCGCCGGGGTGAGGCATATCGCCGGGCCGGCGCCGATCTCCTGTTGCTCTCGATGGCGCACAAGCCGGAGCAGCTACGGACGATCTCCGAGCGGCTCGGCGGCCCCTTGATGTACCTCGCCGGTCGCGGCGGTCTGGCGGGTCTGGGCCTGAGCCTCGCGGATCTCGGGGGGCTCGGCTACAAGATCGTGGCCGATCCCTCGACCCCTTTGCTGGCGGCGTACGCCGCGTGGAAGAAGGTCTACGAGGAGCTCGCCGACGGCTTCGGCGCCAACGTGAAGACGAAACCCGACTGGAGCCCCGTGGAGAAGGACATGCTCGGCGTGATCGACCTCGAGAAGCTTCTGGCGATCGAGCGCGCGACCGTCGAGAACGGCAAGCGATAGGCCGTGCGCGCTGCAGGCCGTCGCGGGGGCTGGGGCCCCGCCGGCCGAGGCGCGCCTCTAGTAGGCCGTGCGCGCTGCAGGCCGTCGCGGGGCTGGGGCCCCGCCGGCCGAGGCGCGCCTCTAGTAGGCCGTGCGCGCTGCAGGCCGTTCGCGGGGCTGGGGCCCCGCCGGCCGAGGCGCGCCTCTAGATGGAGGTAGGCGATGCTCTCGAGGGAAGACAACGAGCTGATGTGTCGGGTCGGGCGTGGCACGGCGATGGGCGACCTGCTCCGCCAGTACTGGATGCCGTTCCTGCCCTCCACGGAGCTGCCGGAGCCCGACTGCCCACCCAGGAAGGTCCGCCTGCTCGGTGAGGATCTCGTGGCCTTCCGCGATACGCGAGGCGAGGTCGGGCTGATCGCCGCCAACTGTCCCCATCGCGGCGCAGCACTCTTCTTCGGCCGCAACGAAGAGTGCGGCATCCGCTGCGTCTACCACGGCTGGAAGTTCGACGTGTCCGGCCGCTGCGTCGACATGCCGAACGAGCCCGCCGAGAGCACCTTCAAGGACAAGGTGCGCGCCCGCGCCTACCCCTGCCGCGACGTCAACGGCGTCCTCTGGACCTACATGGGCCCGCGCGCGGAGGCGCCGGCGTTCGCGGCCTTCGAGGTCAACACCCTGCCCGCCGACCACGTCTATCCGCCGCTCATGATGCTGGAGGAGTGCAACTGGGTCCAGGCGCTCGAGGGCGACATCGACTCCTCGCACATCGACTACGTCCACGCCAAGCTCCGTCCAGACGTGAAGCAGCGCGGCACGTTCCATCAGGACAAGCGGCCGCGCCTCGAGCTCCTGCCGACGGACTACGGCGCCTGCTACTCGGCCCGGCGCCGCTGGGACGTCGACGGTCTCTACTGGCACCGGATCACGCAGTTCATCATGCCGTTCTACTCGATGATCGCCGCGAGCGATCCCAACCTCGTCTCGGCGCGTGCGTGGGTGCCGCTCGACGACAACTACAACCTCCAGATCATGATGCGTGGACGGCTCGACCGCCCGGTGACCGACCAGGAGCGCGAGCAGACGCGGAATCCGTTCACCGCCTGGGGCGGCTACCTCGAGGCGACGAGCGAGCCGCACACGCGCTACTACACGAAGGCGAACATCCACAACGACTACCTGGTCGACCGTCAGCTCGCCAAGAACGAGCTCATGATCGGCATTCCGTTCCTGGTGAACCTGCAAGACCGGGCGATGACCGAGACGATGGGGCCGATCTACGACCGCACGCAGGAGCACCTCGGGACGACCGACGCGATGGTCATCTATGTTCGCCGCCGCCTGATCGACGCTGCCCGGGCCCTGCGCGAGCGCGGCGTGGTCCCGGCCAACGTGGACGACGCCAGCATGTGCCGGGTGCGTCCGGCCTCCGTGCTGCTGCCGGAGGGCGACAGCTGGATCACGGCCACTGAGAAGGCGCGTCAGTCGGACGCGGGCGTGCCGATCGCCTGGGTGCCGTTCGCCCAGTGAGCCACGCTCACGACGAGCCCGAGGCGATCCGCGACCTCGCGTACTACGAGGCGGTGCCCTATCTGCTCGTGATCGAGTCGGTCGAGCGCGGCGGGGAGTGGCTGCGCCGCGCCGAGTATCCGGAGCTGCCCGGGTGCGCCGCCGAGGCGCACTCCGCGGTGGAAGCGATGGAGAAGCTCGAGCAGGAACGCCTGCGCCTGCTGCGCCAGCTGTGGGACCGCGGCGCGCCGATCCCGGTCCCGCGCCCGCCGCTCTCGAGCGCGGCCGCGCGCTAGTACCCTTTCGCGCGGTCGACCAGGTTCAAGAGCGGCGTGCCGTCCAGGTAACGCCGGAGATTCTCCGCGAACAAGGTGCAGCAGTCCTCGTCGTAGCTCGCCACGAAACCGGAGACATGCGGCGAGAGGATGACGTGGTCACCGACCCCGTAGAGCGGATGACCGGCCGGCGGTGGCTCTTGCGCGAACACGTCGACCGCGGCACCCGCGATGCGCTCGTCGGCGAGCGCCCGCGCGAGCGCGGGCTCGTCCACGCTGGCGCCGCGCCCCACGTTGATGAAATAGGCCGTCGGCTTCATCAGGCCGAGCTCGCGCGCGCCGATCATGTGCTGCGTCTCGTGCGTGAGCGGCGCGCACATCACGACGACGTCCGAGGCGGCGAGCAGCTCGGTCAACCGCGCCGGCGAGAACCACGCGTCGGGCAGGCGGCCTTCCGGATCCCCGGTGCCGGCCGGGCAGTACCCGTGATCGGCGCGGCGGGCCGGGTCGCGCTTGCAGGCCAGCACGCGCATCGCGAACGCGGTCTTGGCGATGCGGGCGAGCTCGCGCCCGATGCTGCCGTAGCCGATGATGCCGAGGGTCGCGCCGCGCACGGCGGTCGGCACGAACAGGGGCCACCGCTGCGCGTCGGGCGGCCAGACGCCCCGGCCCTGCCACTCGACCATGCGCGGCACGCGATGCGCCAGCGCCAGGAGCGCCGTCATCGCGTACTCGGCGACGGTCGCCGCGTGCACGCCGCTCGCGGTCGTCAGCGCGATCGCGGCGTCGGCGTAGAGCGGGTGCTCGTGGAGCCCGTTCACCCCGGCCATGTGCACCTGAACCCACTTGAGGTTCGGCGCCCGCGACCGATCGCGCGGCAGGATTCCTCCGTAGAGGATCTCGGCGCCCGAATAGTCGGCGGTCTCGGGATCGGCGCGCGTCACCGTGAGCCGTGGCGAAACTCGCCGCAGCCGGTCGATCTGGGCCTCGTGGAAGGGCGTCGTCACGAGCACGTTCGGCATCGCGGTCCGCGCATCCTCCCTACTTCGCCTGCGTGAGCGCGCGGAGCGCCTCTTCGAGGCGCTTCTGCTCGGCGCCGTAGGCCGCCCAGTCGCCCCGCCGCAGCGCCTCCTGCGCCCGCATCCAGATCTCCAGGGCACGCTGACCGAGCTGGCGCGCGCCGGCGACGCCGTCGGCCGGCGCGCTGGCGGCCGCGGGCGTCCCGGCCGACGGCGTCGTCGGACGTCCGCCGAAGATCCGCGAGAGCGACTGCTCGAGCGTCGCTTCCATCGCGATCTGGTTGCCGTACGCCACGATCACCCGGCGGAGCTCGGGCAGCGCCCCCTGCTCGGAGGCGGCCAGATAGAGCGGCTGCACGTAGATCAGCGACTGATCGATCGGGATCGCCAGCAAGGAGCCACGGATGACCGTCGAGCCGCGCTGATTCCAGAGGGCCAGCTGCTGGGAGATGATCGGATCCTGGTCGATGCGCGCGTCGATCTGGCGTGGCCCGTAGACGAGCTTCTGCTTGGGGAAGTTGAAGACGATCAGCCGGCCGTAGCTCGGGGGATCCGAGCGCGCGGCCATCCACGCGATCATGTTGTCGCGGCGCGCCGGATTGAAGAGCGTGAGCAGGATGAACTCCTCCTTCTGCTCGCCCGGCAGCCGCATGATCGTGTAGTAGGGCTCCATGTCGCGGTCGCGGCCCTCGATCGTCCGGCGCGGCAGCGCCCACAGGTCCTCCTTGTTGTAGAACACCTGCGGATCGAGCATGTGGTAGGTCGCGTACTTCCGGGCCTGGATCGCGAAGAAGTCCTCGGGGTACCGGATGTGGCGGCGGAGCACCTCGGGCATCTTGTCGAGCGGTTTGAGGAGCCCGGGGAAGGCGCCGCCGTAGGCGCGCACGATCGGGTCGGTGTCGTCGGCGCGATAGAACGTCACCGAGCCGTCGTAGGCGTCAATCGTCACCTTCACCGAGTTCCGGATGTAGTTGCCCATGCCGGGCACCGGATCCGAGTAGGGGTATCGGTCGGTGGTCGTGTAGCCGTCCAGCATCCAGATCTGGCGGCCGTCGTCGTCGATGACCATGTACGGATCGCGATCGAACTTGAAGAAGGGGGCGATCTGCCGGACGCGCTGGGTGACCGCCCGGTACATCATGATCCGGCTCTCATCGGTGAGGTCGTTGGACAGGAGGATCTTGATCTCGCCGAACCGCATGGCGAACGCGACCTTGCGGAAGAAGGACGAGAGCGGGATGCCGCCGACACCGCTGTAGCTCGTGTAGACGTTCTGGTCGCCCGAGGGATAGTCGAGCTCCTGGGATTTCGTCTTCACCAGGACGTACTCGTTCGACACTTCTCCATAGTAGATCTGGGGCCGCGTGATCTTCGGGAAGCCGCTGGCCGACTGCGGCGGGATGTCCTTGACCAGGAACTCGGGCAGCCCCTCGGCGGTGATGCGGTTGACGGGCCCGACCACCGCGCCGTAGCCGTGGGTGAACGTGAGGTGCTCGTTGATCCAGATCCGGGACTGCAAGTGCTGGTACGAGAGCTCGCGCGGCGACAGCATGAGCTGGCGGTACTCGCCGTTCACGATGTAGCGGTCGTTGTCGACGTCGACGAACTTGTAGTAGGTCCGGATCTCCTGGAGCTGCGCGAACGTGCGCAGCAAGGGCCGGTAGTCCCACAGGCGGATGTTCTTGATGGTGGCGGCGTTCTGATCGAGCGCCCGCGCGTCGAGCGCCTCGTCGGCCGGGAACTCGCGCTCGACGATCCGGTCCAGACCGTACGCCTGACGGGTCATCCGGATGTTGTGGCCGATGAAGGGTCGCTCGGCCGCGAGCTCGTTGGGCGTGACCCGGAAGCGCTGGAGGAGTGCCGGGTAGACGCCGAGGCCGACCACCCAGACCAGCGCCAGTGCGATCAGGCCGCCCGCCACCAGCCGCAGCCCCGAGCGCGCGATCTGGGCCAGGCACGCGACGGCGCAGAGCGCCGCGAACACGGCGAGGGCGCCGAGCACGGGCAAGGACGCGTAGATGTCGGTGTAGGCCGCGCCGAACACGATGCCGCGGGGCGAGAAGACCAGCTCGAACCGGTCGAGCCAGAACCCGATCGCCTTGAGCCCGAGCGCCAGCGCGGCGAGGACGAGAAGATGCGAGCGGGCGCCGGCCGCCAGGCGCGGTCCGCGGCTCGTCAGCACGAGGCTCCGCTGGAGCACGTAGATGGCCAGGGTGAGCACGATCGTCGCGGTCACGAGGGTGATTGCCCAGCCGTGCACGAGGCGCCACAGCGGCAGCACGAACACGAAGAAGCTCAGGTCGTAGCCGAACAGCGGATCGACGACGCCGAATGGTGTCGCGTTCAGATAGCCCAGCACCGTTTCCCAGTGGACGGTGGCCCTCATTCCCGAGGCCAGCGCGATCAACAACAGGACGATCGGCAGGAACCGCCGGATCAGCGGCTCGATGATCACGCGGCTCGGCAATCCGAGCTGGTCCTCGAGCTCCCAGATCACGTCCGGAGCCGCCGTGCGAGCCGCGAACGTCAGGTTGGCGTAGAGGAAGACGAGCACGCCGATCGCGAGCACGGCGAAGAGCGACCCGCGCAGCGAGAGCGTCTTGACGAAGACTTGCGAGTATCCGACCTCGACGAACCAGAGCCAGTCGGTGTAGAGCGGAACGACCTGGGCGAGAAGACCGAGGACCAGGAGCAGGAGGAGCAGCAGCAGGATAGGCTGCGGCCTGTTCATAGGCCTCGGCGCGCCCCGATCAGGTGCCGTGGGTCCAGGAGGCGAGGTATTCGCGCTGGGCGCTCGTCAGCTCGTCGATCGTCACGCCCATCGAGCCGAGCTTGAGCCGCGCGATCTCGAGATCGATCTCGCGCGGCACCACGAACACCTTCCGCGCCAGGGTCCGGCCGTGCTTGACCATGTATTCGGCCGAGAGTGCCTGGTTGGCGAAGCTCATGTCCATGACCGAGGCCGGGTGACCCTCGGCGGCGGCCAGGTTGATCAGTCGCCCTTCGCCCAGGACGTAGACGCGCCGGCCGCTGTCGAGCACGAACTCCTCGACGAACGGGCGCACGGCGCGCCGGGCGCGCGCCATCGCGCCGAGCGTCTCGAGGTCGATCTCGACGTTGAAGTGGCCGGAGTTGCACAGGATGGCGCCGTCCTTGAGCTGACCGAAGTGGTCGCTCGACATGACCGACGTGTTGCCGGTCACCGTCACGAACACGTCGCCCTGCGCGGCCGCTTTCGTCATCGGCATCACCGGGAAGCCGTCCATCACCGCCTCGAGCGCCCGCATCGGCTCGACCTCGGTCACGATGACGTGGGCGCCGAGCCCCTTGGCGCGCGCCGCGACGCCGCGGCCGCACATCCCGTAGCCCGCGACCACCACGGTCCGCCCGGCCAGGAGGATGTTCGTGGCGCGCAGGATGCCGTCGATGGTCGACTGGCCGGTCCCGTAGCGGTTGTCGAACAGGTGCTTGGTGTCGGCGTCGTTGACGGCGATGACCGGAAACGCGAGCACACCCTCACGCTCCATCGAGCGGAGCCGGACGACGCCCGTGGTCGTCTCCTCCGTGCCCCCGATCACGTCACCGGCCAGATCCTTGCGCGCGCCGTGGATCTGCGAGATGAGGTCGGCGCCGTCGTCCATCGTGACTTGAGGCCGCGTCGCCAGCACCGAGGCGATGTGCCGATAGTACCGATCGTTGTCCTCACCCTTGCGGGCGAAGACCGGGATGTCGTACTCGTGCACGAGCGCCGCGGCCGTGTCGTCCTGCGTGGAGAGCGGATTGGAGGCGCAGAGGGCCAGCTGGGCGCCGCCCGCCTTGAGCGTGAGCATCAGGACCGCGGTCTCCGTGGTCACGTGCAGACACGCGCCGAGCCGGATTCCCTTCAGAGGCTGCTCGTGCGCGAAGCGCTCGCGGATCTGCCGGAGAACCGGCATCGATTGCTCGGCCCATTCGATCTTCAGTCGCCCCTCGGGGGCGAGCGACAGATTTTTGACGTCGTGCTCGACCATGGAATGCCCGTCCTTCGTTCGTTTTATCGTTGCGCCTCGGGCCGGCGACGAAGCTCCGCGCGGCGCCGGCGCGGGTTTATCGGTCTGCGGCGCTACACTCCCGCGTCGTCGCGCAGATCCTTGACGCGATTCGTCCGCTCCCACGCGAACTCGGGCTCCGCGCGCCCGAAGTGACCGTAGGCCGCGGTCTTCTTGTAGATCGGCCGGCGCAGGTCGAGATACTTGATGATCCCGGCCGGCGTGAAGTCGAAGTGGCGCCGGATCATCGCCTCGAGCACCCGGTTCGGGATCTTCGCGGTTCCGAAGGTATCGACCATGATCGAGACCGGCTCGGCGACACCGATCGCGTACGCCACCTGCACTTGCGCCCGCTGCGCCAACCCCGCGGCGACGACGTTCTTGGCGACGTGGCGCGCCATGTAGCACGCGGAGCGGTCGACCTTCGTCGGATCCTTGCCCGAGAAGGCACCGCCGCCGTGGGGGCAAGACCCGCCGTAGGTGTCGACGATGATCTTGCGGCCGGTGAGGCCGGTGTCACCCATGGGTCCGCCGGTGACGAACCGTCCGGTCGGGTTCACATGGATGACGCATTTCTGGAGGTCGATGAGCTCGGCCGGGATCACCGGCTTGATCACCTGCTCGATGATGTCCTCACGAATTCGCTGGGCGCCGGCGTCGGGGCTGTGCTGGGTGGAGACGACGACGGTCTCGACCGCGCGCGGCACGCCGTCGACGTAGCGGATGCTGACCTGCGACTTCCCGTCCGGCCGCAGGTAGTCGAGCACGCCCGACTTGCGCCGCTCCGAGAGCCGCATCACCAGCTTGTGCGCGAGCATGATCGGCATCGGCATGAGCTCGGATGTCTCGGTGCAGGCGTAGCCGAACATCAGCCCCTGGTCACCGGCGCCGAGCTTGTCGACGCCCTGCGCGATGTCGGACGATTGCTCGTCGATCGCCGCGATGACGCCGCAGGTCTCGTAGTCGAAGCCGAACTTCGCCCGCGTGTAGCCGACCTCGCGGATCGTGTCGCGCGCGATGCGCGGAATGTCCACGTAGCACGACGTCGTGATCTCGCCCGCCACCACGACGAGCCCGGTGGTCAGCAGGGACTCGCAGGCGACGCGACCGGTGGGATCCTGGGTGATGATCGCGTCCAGCACCGCATCGGAGATCTGGTCGGCGATCTTGTCGGGGTGACCCTCGGTCACCGACTCCGACGTGAACAAATACTCGTCACGCGCCATCGACTTCCTCCCGCGCATCGCGTCGTGCGATGCAAGCGCCGCAACTGTAACACGAATTCCGAGCGCGGCTAAGGGGCTCGCAGCCGCCGCTTCATCTCGTCGAGCACCGGAATCGGCCAGGGATCCGTCCCCGCGCCGACCGCCACGTAGTAGCTCGTCCACGCGCCGAGGTACGCCAGCCCCAGCAGCCGCGCCACCCGCCCGGTACCCCGGGTCGAGCACTCGCTGACGTCGCCGTTGGCGGCCGCGATCAGCTCGCGCATCACCGCGAAGCGGCGCTCGATCTCGGACGACTCGTCGCGGTCCCGCAGGAAGACGGCGTGCATCGCGGCGGCGGCCGGCGCGCGCCACGCCTCGATCTCGTTGTGGTTCATCTCGGGGATCGCGCCGGCGATCGCGAACCGCTTGGCGTTCTCCTCCACCTCGGTCTTCCAGCGGTACGCGACGCCGCCGGTCGACGGGCCGCCGTAGAACGCCGGCAGGCGGGCGCCGATCGCGAGCGCGAGCCGCTTGGCCTGGTTCTGCCCGACGGGGCGCGACGGGCCAAGCTCGGCGGCGAGCGTGGTCACGACGTCGAGCGCCTCCGCGATCTCCGCCTCGGTCGCGACCTCGAGGCCCACGTCGCCGAGGATTCTGAGCGCCGGGAAGAACAGGTAGCCGAGCGCCATCCGCGGCATCAGTCCCTCGGGTAAGGTCACCCGCGGCAGGCCGCGGGAGGCCGCGAGCGCCCCCAGCCGGCCGCCCGCGGTGAGCGCAACCATGGGGACCGCGCGCTCCAGCGCCGCCTCGGCCGCCGAGAGCACCTCCGCCGTATCCCCCGAATACGACGAGGCGACGACGAGCGTCCGCTTGCCGACCGTCGGCGGCAGGCCGTATCCGCGATGGACGACGATCGGCACGTCGAGCCGCTCCGCGGCGCACCCCGCGATCAGCTCGGCGCCCGCCGCCGACCCGCCCATTCCGACGAGGACGACGAGCTTCGGGCGCGGGAGCGACATCGCGGGGGCCGCGCGGAGGGCGAGCGCCGCGCGACACTGCGCGGGGAACCCCGCCAGCACGTCGCGGGCCCGGTGCGCATCGGTCCGCTCGAAGAGGCCGGGATCGTCGAGCGTCATCGGCGAGCCAACGTCACCGCGGTCTCGAGCCGCCCTTCGTCGTCGGGGCCGACGTCCAGGCGCCACACGAGGAGGAGCGCGGTCCCCTGATAGATTCGCTCGAACCCGCCTTCCGAGAGCGACACCGTTTCGACCCGGCCCCAGGAGAGCTCGGCGCCGTGGCTCCATCGGAGCCGGGCTTCCACGGCCGCCCACTCGTCCACCATGGTCACCGCCGAGAGATCCCTCACGCGCCCCGAGCTCCCGAGCATAGGTCGGCCCGCGAGATCGAGATACCGGTCGGGCGCCGCGCCGGCCGTCAGCGCCAGATTCCACTGGACCGCCCAGCGTCCGGTGAGTCGCTGCCCGGGGGGCGGCCGCAGGCGATAGCGAACCTCGACCGTCTCCTCGCGAATCGTCACACGCTTCTCGAGCGCCGCCGGTATCGCGTCCGTCGCCGCTCGCGAGAAGACGATCGAGACTCCGCCCGCTTCGTCCTGCACCGCGCATTCCAGACGCTCGGCACCGATCACGCCTCGGGCCGTCCCCCACGGCGCGACCGGATCGAGCGGGTCGTTGCCGCCGGCAAAGAACCCTTCGATCAGCGCGCCGCGCCGGAGCTCGTCGTAGGCCAGTAGCGCGTCGAGCCCGGCTTCCTTGGGCGTGGTCGCCTCGTGGATTGTTCGTGCAGCGTCCGAGACTCGGGTAGCGGCGCGTTCCCGCACCTTGTCGTGGTAGGCCTCGGGTCGCCGGGCCAGCACGTCGACGACGTCCAATCCCGCCGGATAGTAGCCGAGCTCGGTGATCATTCCTCCCGCGTCGGGCTCGAGGGTGACCGAGAGCGCGCGCGTGCGGACGTAGACCTCCGCGCGCCCGTCGCCATCGCCGTCTTCACGCGTCCACGCGGTCTCGGGCGCGGCGCCGGCCTCGACCAGCGAGCGCTCGGCTTCCAGGAGCGAGGTTTTCACGGCGCGGCGCAGATGCGGGAGATAGCAGCCGCCGAACACGCCGTGCCAGTAAGCATCGTTGGCCTGAGCCCGCCAGAGCGCGACCTGACCGCGCGCGAGCCGCGTGTCGTCGGGACGGTGCGCGACGGCGGCGTGGATCGCCCGCGAAAGGCGCAGCATCTTCCAGTAAGCGTCGCCGACCTCGGGATACTTGACGAGGAAGCTCCGCCAGAAGCCGCCGCGCAACAGTCCGGCCAGCCGCCCGCCGTCGGCCAGCCGGCTGATCTGGGCCTTGGCCGCCCCAAGCGCGCGCGCCGCCTCGGCCGACAGCGCCCACTCCTCCATCTCGTCGTACGAGGCGGTCGGCAGATACGCGCGGCCGGTCGCCGGTACGCGCTCGACGACGTCGGCGAGGGTCGTCGGCTCGAGCCACGGCGTGGACCGGAGGCGATCGAAGAAGCGGTCGAGCCAGCCTTGCTCGTAGACGCGGGCGTAGGTGCCGGGCCAGGCGCCGAACTTCTCGCCGTCGTCGACCATCGTGATCACGGGCGCGCGCCCCCGCCAGGCGGCCAGATATTCGAAGACCTCGTCGACGCCGGCGAAGGGAATCAGGTACCGCAATCGCTGGTTGATCGGGAAGACGCGAAGGCTCTGGCCCTGCTCGTCGGTCAGGTAGTAGCCGCCGAGCGTGTCGACGTCGAGGCCGGCCAGCGCGAAATGTCGGTCGTCGACCAGCACGTACTCGACGCCCGCCTCGCTCAGGACGCGCGGCAGGTGCGGCTCCCACACGCGCTCGGCGAGCCACATCCCGCGGGGACGGACGCCGAAGTTCGATTTCAGGAACGTCGTGAGCCGCTCGATCTGGCCGATCTTGTCGTGGTCGGGCAGCACGGCCAGGATCGGCTCGTAGAATCCGCCGGTCAGGAGCTCGACCTGACCGCGCGCGGCGACGGTGCCGAGGAGATCGAAGGTGCGGGGCGAGCGGTCGCGCAGCCACTCGAGCAGGCTGCCGGTGCAGTGGACGCTCAGCCGGACTTCAGGCCGCTGGTCGAGCCGCTCCAGAAAGGGCCGGTAGGCGCGCACCGTCGCTTCCACCATCACGTGGTCGAAGTTGCCGATCGGCTGGTGGTTGTGGACTCCGAAGCAGAACGCCAGGCGATCCATCGGTCACGGAGCCCTCACTCGCGCTCGAGGTCGCGATGGACGACGGTCGGCGCATAGCCGAGCCCCGAGAGGAACCGCCCGAGCTCCTCCGCGAACGTGACCGACCGGTGGCGGCCGCCGGTGCAGCCGATCGCGACGGTGAGGTAGGCCTTTCCTTCCCGCTCGTAGCACGGCAGGACGAACTTGAGGAAGTCCTCGAGCCGCCGGATCATCTCCTTGCTCAGCGGATGATCCAGCACGAAGGCACGCACGCGCTCGTGGCGGCCGTCGAGCGGGCGCAGCGCTTCCACGAAGTGCGGGTTGGGTAGGAACCGAACGTCGAACACCAGATCCGCGTCGAACGGCACGCCGTGCTTGAACCCGAACGAGACCAGCGACGTGGCCAGGCCGGGGCGCGCGTTCGGCGCGACGTAGAGCTCGACGAGCCGATCTTTGAGCTGGTGCACGGTCAGCGCCGAGGTGTCGAGGATCCGGTCGGCGATCTCGCGCAGATCCGAGAGCGCCTTGCGCTCGGCCCGGATCCCGTCGAGCGCGTTGCCCTCCCCGGCCAGGGGATGGCGGCGCCGCGTCTCGTGGTAGCGGCGCACCAGCGCTTCCTCGCTCGCCTCCAGGAAGAGCACCTCGACGGTGTGGCCGCGCGTCCTGAGCTCGCGGATCGTATCGAGCAGGCGCGAGAGATAGGCCCCCTCCCGCACGTCGACGCCCAGCGCGACGCGATGGATCGGCTGCTCGGACCGCACGATCAGGTCGGCGAAGGTGGGGATCAGCGTCGTGGGCAGGTTGTCGACGCAGAAGAATCCCATGTCCTCGAAGCACTTGATCGCGTAGCTCTTGCCGGCGCCGCTGAGTCCGGTGATGACGACGAACGAGAGGGGTGCCGGCATCACGCTATGCTTCGCGGCGGCCCCGCGCCCGCCGCCGCCGTGCCCGCGCGTCGCGCATCTGGCGGCTCAGCCTGTCGATCGCGCCTTCCACCGCGGTCAGCAGGTGGTCGGCGGTCGCCTGGCAGGAGAAGTTGCGCCGCCGCGCGCGCGCGACGAGCCGGACCGTTTGTTCGAACCGCTGCGAGACGCAGGTGACGCGCACCGCGAGCGGCGGCGTCGCGCCCCGCGCGAGCTTCTCGACCTTCCGCTCGATCAGCAACCGGAACGACGGCGTCAGCACCACCCCGCGCCCGCTGATGAAGAGCCGCATCGGGGTTCTCCCCTCACCGGCCGGAGCCGGCGCCTCACCGCTTTCGCGGCGCCAGCCGGCGCTGGTGCGAGGGCAGGATGCCGAGCTCCTCGCGGTACTTGGCGACCGTGCGCCGGGCGATCGTGAGACCGCGCTTCTGCAGCGCCTGCGCGACCTCCTGATCGGACTGCGGCTTGGCCGGGTCCTCCGCCGCCAGGAGGTCCTGGATCATCTTCTTGACCGAGACCGACGACACCATCTCGCCGTCACCCGACGCGATCCCGCTGTGGAAGAAGAACTTCAGCTCGAACAGCCCCTGCGGCGTCTCGACGTACTTGTTGGTCGTCACGCGGCTGATCGTCGACTCGTGCATGCCGATGTCCTCGCCGACGTCCCGCAAGGACAGCGGCCTGAGGTGCGGCAATCCGCGGTCGAGGAAGTCGCGCTGGAACTTGACGATCGACTGCGTGACCTTTCGCAGGGTGCGTTGCCGCTGGTCGACGCTCTTGATCAGCCACAGGGCCGACCGGAGCTTCTGCTCGACGTACTGACGCGCCTCGTCGACGCCGGAGTTTTTCAGGAGCGAACGGTAGAGCGAGTTGACGCGCAGGCGCGGCACGCCGTCCTCGTTCAGGACGATCGTGTAGTCGCTGCCGAGCTTGTAGACGTAGACGTCGGGCACGATGTAGCGCGAGTCGTTGCCGCCGAAGCGCCGCCCCGGCTTCGGCTCGAGGCCCATGATCTCCTCGACCGACTCCATGATCCGGTCGACCGGCAGCTTCATGGCGCGCGCGATGTCCGGGTAGCGCCGCCGACTCAAGTCGTCGAAGTGCACCTCGATGATTTCGACCGAGACCGGATCCGGGAGCGGATCGCGCTTGAGCTGGAGCAGGAGGCATTCCTGGATGTTGCGCGCTGCCACGCCCGCCGGGTCGAACCCCTGCACGAGCGTGAGGACCTTGTTGACCTCCTCGCCGGTGACGCTGCACCGTTGGGCGAGCTCCTCGATCTCGGCGCGCAGATAACCATCCTCGTCGAGGTTGCCGATGATCTCGGTCCCGATCCGTCTGACCACGGAGTCCTCGGTCGCGAAGCGGAGCTGCTCCTCGAGGTGGTCGGTGAGCGACACCTGAGTCCGGACGACGTTCTCGAACGGCAGGTCCTCGCGGTCCTCCTGCGAGACCAGCGAACGCTCCTCGTGGTCGTCGTCGGCCGACATCACCGCCGTGAAGTCGAACGGGAGCTCGTCGGTCTGCCGCTCGGTGGTCGGCGGGGGCTCCGTCGTCAGCTGCTCCACCGTCGGCGCCGGCGGCGTGTCGGCGGTGACCGGCGCGTCGCCGGGCGTCTCGGGCGTGTCGGGGGTGACCTCTTCGAGCAGCGGATTCTCGAGGAGCTCCTTCTGGACCACTTCCTGGAGCTCGAGCGTGGAGAGCTGCAGCAGCTGGATGGCCTGCTGCAGCAGCGGGGTCATGACGACCCGCTGGCTCTGCCGTAACGAGAGGCGCGCTTCCATGGCCATGAGGGGGGTTTCCTCCTCCGCCTAGAGCGCGAACCGCTCGCCCAGGTAGATCTCCCGGGCCATCGGATTGTGGGCGATCTCGGTGGCGGTGCCGGCCACCAGGATCTTGCCGTCGTACAGGATGTACGCGCGGTCGGTGATGGCGAGGGTCTCTCGCACGTTGTGGTCGGTGATGAGGATGCCGATCCCGCGCTCGCGCAGCCGGCCGACGATCTCCTGGATGTCGCCGATCGCGATCGGATCGATTCCGGTGAACGGCTCGTCCAGCAAGAGGTACTGAGGCGAGGTCACGAGCGCGCGGGTGATTTCGAGTCGGCGGCGTTCACCGCCGGAGAGCGTGTAGGCCGGATAGCGGGCCAGCGGAGTCAGGTCCAGCTCGGCCAGGAGCTCGCGCGCGCGGTCGCGGCGCTCGTCTCGTGTGAGATCGAGCGTCTCGAGGATCGCGAGCAGGTTCTCCTCGACGGTCAGCTTCCGGAACACCGAGGATTCCTGCGGAAGATATCCGACACCCATCCGGCACCGCTGATACATCGGCAGCGCCGTGATCTCCTGGCCCTCGAGGAAGATGCGGCCGCCGTCCGCGGGCAGGAGCCCGACCATCATGTAGAACGACGTGGTCTTGCCCGCGCCGTTCGGGCCGAGCAAGCCGACGACCTCACCGCGCTGGATATCGAGCGAGACGGAGTCGACGACCTTCCGGGTCTTGAACCACTTCATGAGTCCCTGCGCGACCAGGCCTTCCATCGCTCAGTTCTTACAGACTTCCGCCGAGCGCCGAGGCGCCGGCTGGCCGTCGTGCTTGGTGGCGTCGTCCTTCTGAGAATAGAAGACGCCCTTGACGCGCTCTTGCTTGCCGCCCTCCACGATCGTGCGGTCCTGCGCCATGTAGATCGTGATCGTGTCACCGGACACGACGTTGTCGTCCTGCCAGACCCGCGCGTCGCCGATGAGCACCACGCGCTGGTCGAGGTCGAAGTACTCCGCGCGCTGCGCCGTGCCGGTGCGGCAGTCCTTGGTGATGATGCGGACCGCGCCGGTGGAGACCGTTCGCATCACCCGGTTGCCCTTCTCATCCATGTAGACCTCGACTCGATCGGCGTACTGGACCGAGTTGTCTCGCCGGGCCACGACGTTGCCGCTGAAGATGACCAGGCTCGCCTTGCCGAAACGCTCCATCTTGTCCGCGTCCACCGTGAG
>WNGJ01001271.1_pt1 | contig 47311 bp, 44 predicted proteins | sample 5400611 | NCBI WGS metagenome assembly WNGJ01 (sample SAMN13153375, study PRJNA577476) | soil metagenome | isolation source: 40 cm soil or saprolite under Garry oak tree replicate 1 | place: USA:California | collected 2016-06-15
CTTCGTGGTCGGGGTCGCGACCCCGACCACGAAGGGCACCCACCATAGGCCGAGGAACACCGCGGCCAGGGCGAGGAGCCCGGCGAGGAGGATCGCGACGTAGAGCCTCACGGCCGCATATCCCATGTCCGGGTTCCGCCCGTCGTCGCGGCCAGCTCCGCGGTGAGCATCGGATTGAGCCCGCCGGCGAACCAAGTGTCGACGCGGTCCGTGTACCAGGCCGAAGCCGGGTTTTCGCTCTGGCCGCCCGGGTAGATGCCCTGGAAGGTCTGGCTGCCCCAGTCGACGACCATCCGCCAGCTTGGCCCGTGCGTGGACGGGTAACCACCCGCCGCAAGCGGAGTGTTGCCGTCGCCGCGTTCCGGCCGAGGCCCGTAGTTGAGGCCACTGATGTCGGCGAGATTCTCCAGGACGCGCTGGTGGGCGCGGCTGTATGTCCATGTGTGCGGATCTGGGCCGTACATCTTCGCCATATCGCTGATCAGCTTGTGAAACGACTTGCGCTCCGCGTCGCTTGCCGATCGGGGGCCGACGCCCGGCGCGCTGAATGCGCGATTGTTGGGGTCGGAGAGGGTCCACGTCTCGAGGTCTTGTGTCAGCGCGTCCCAGACTTCTGCGATGTCAAGGCTCACGGCGCGTGACTTCCACCACGGTTGAAAGGTCTCGGTCAGGTACCAGCCCCAGTAGTGCCACCAGATCGTCGCCGCGACTGAGCTCGTCTCCATCCGGAAGTCCCAGCTCTTTAGGAAGTCGACGGCGGTGGCTTCGGTCGCGCTGAGCTTCTCGACTGAGAGCGAGCGAAGAAGTGCCGGCACCATCTCGGCGGCGAGGAAGTCGCGGGTGTCCGTCTGCAGGGACTGCATATCGCCTGCGCTGAGCTTGCCCGGCTGGCTCAGCACGCGGTGGATCTCGTTGGCGCGGTAGCCGGGATCGAAGAAGTTCGAGGCGGTGCCGATGTAGTACGGGTAGTCGGCCGTGACCTGCCGCTGGTTGGCCGACCAGATGACGCCACCGGGTGGGTTGTACGCCTGCGGGATGGCGTCGTACGGGATGGTGCCCGTCACGTCGTACTCGCCGGTGCCTGGCATCGGCAGCCAGGGCTGTCCTTTGGCGACCTGCGGGTAATAGCCCGCCGAGATCAGGCCGATGTTGCCTTTGTCGTCGGCGTAGACGAAGTTGTGGGTGGGCGAGTACCAGCCGCGCAGCGCATCCCGGAACTCCTGCCAGTTTGTTGCGCGACCTACGTTCATCAGCACGCCGAGATCCTGCGAAGGCAGGTTGCCGCCCCACCAAACAGACGTGGTCTGGCCCCGTTCCGAGATCACGGGTCCGTGAACGCTTGACTTCACGGTCAGGTGCTGGGTCGCACCACCCAGGACTGGAATTTCGTACGAGACGGAGCTGTACTTCTTCCAGGCGCCGTTCCAGAAGTACATTCCTGGATGCGTGGAGTCCTCCTTCTCCATGTAAAAGAAGGTCTGCTGGTTCTGCGCGTCGGTCAGGCTCCATGCGATGTGCTGGTTGTGACCGATCAGCACGCCAGGTGTGCCCGGGATGCTGACGCCGGCCGTGTGAAAGCCAGGCGAATCCTGGGTCAGCTGGAACCAGATCGCGGGCAGGGTGAGGTGCAGGTGGGGATCGCCCGCCAGCAAGGCGCCTCCGCTCGCGCTCTTTGCGCCGGCGACCGCCCAGTTGTTGCTGGCGCCCCCTTTCGAGATGAGGCCGGCCGGCAGCGCGGCAAGTCTTTCGTAGACGGCCTGCGCCGCCGCCGACTGCGCGGCGGTCATCGCGGTCATCGGGGCGATGGTTTGGGGCGATGCGGCCTTGCCGTAGGGACCGGGATCGTACGGCGCCTGCTGGTTGGGCGGCATGATCGGGAACCACTCCGATGCGAGGTCGGCGCCCAGCGATTTGTTCAGAATCGCCATCACCAGCGGCGTATCGGTGAAGTTGAGCGTCTGCGTCATATCGCCCTTGACCAGGAGGGAGTCGATTGGCGTCCAGGGCTGGGGCCGGTAGCCGAGGAGCGTGAACATCGCGTCGAGCTGGTGCGTGGACTCGGCCTCGCTGATCCTGTCGTTCACCCCCTGCGCGTAGGCAAGCAGCGCGTCGCGCGACGGATCGCTGGTGGGCAGCTGGTTCCACTCGAGCTGCGCCGTCCGCAGCAGTCCCAGCTGTAGCTCGAACCGGTCGGTGTCGAGGGCGACCTTGCCGACAATCTCGGACAGCCGCCCCGCGCCCTGCCGGCGCAAGAGGTCCATCTGGAAGAGGCGAAACTTCGCGTGCACGTAGCCTGTGGCAACGAACAGGTCGTGGTCGGTGCGGGCGCTGATGTGCGCGGTGCCGTCTTTCTCGAGCACGACGCGGACCGGCTGCTGGAGACCGCTGAGGTGAAGCATGCGGTCGGTCACCTCGGCGTCGGCCGCCATCGTCCACGCGCCAGTCGCCGGGTTGAACGCGGCTCCGAGCGCCGGGAGCCCGGCGACCGGGAAGAAGGAAACGTAGAGCACCGCGGCTGAGACGATCAGCGAACCCGCGAGATTTGCGATGGGCAGCCGTGCCCGGCGCCGCCGTGGCGCGACGGGGGCCAGCACCGCCGGTCGTTCGGCGAGGGCAGGCTCGGCGGTCACGGACGGAATTCTGCTCTTAAGACTCTTCTTTCGAGGCTTCCTCTTTTCCGCGACGTGCAAGCTCGGCCACAACCGCCGGGTCGGCGAGCGTCGTCGTGTCGCCCAGCGGGCGGTTCTCCGACACGTCGCGCAGGAGCCGGCGCATGATCTTGCCCGAACGCGTCTTCGGGAGCTCGGGCGTGAACACGATGTTCGCGGGCGCTGCGAACTTGCCGATCACCTTGCCGACATGATCGCGCAGCTCCTTGAGCATCTGGGCCGAACCGTCCCTTCCACCTTTCAAGGTGACAAAGGCGACGATCGCCTGGCCGGTCTGTGCATCGTTGCGGCCCGCGACGGCGGCCTCGGCGACCGCGGGATGGCTGACCAGCGCGCTCTCCACCTCGATCGTCGAGATACGGTGCCCGGAAACGTTCATCACGTCGTCGACGCGGCCGAGCAGCCAGAAGTCGCCATCCTCGTCGACGCGGGCGCCGTCGCCGACGAAGTAGGTGTCCTGCCAGCGACTCCAGTACGTCTCCTGGTAGCGCTCCGGGTCGCCGTAGATGCCGCGCAGCATCGCCGGCCATGGCTTGCGGATGACCAGGTAGCCGCCACCACCAGGTGGCACGGTCTCCCCCGCGTTGTTGTAGACGGCGGCGTCGACCGTGGGAAACGGCTTGGTCGCCGAGCCCGGCTTCAACGTGGTGATGCCCGGCAGCGGTGTGATGAGGATCATTCCGGTCTCCGTCTGCCACCACGTGTCCACGACGGGCGTGCGATTGGCGCCGATGTGCTCGCGATACCAGACCCAAGCCTCGGGATTGATCGGCTCGCCGACCGTGCCGAGGACCCGGAGCGAGCTCAGGTCGTGCTGCTGCGCGTACTCGGGGCCCCACTTCATGTGGGTGCGGATCGTGGTCGGCGCCGTGTACAGGATGTCGGGCTTGTACCGCTCCACGATCTTCCACCAGCGGTCCTTGTCGGGGAAGTCGGGAGTGCCCTCATAGATGATTCCCGTCGTTGCGTTGGCGAGTGGGCCGAAGACGATATAGCTGTGGCCGGTAACCCATCCGATGTCCGCGGCGCACCAGTAGATGGAGTTGGGTTTGACGTCGAAGATGTAGTGATGCGTCGTCGAGACGCCGACCAGGTACCCCGCGGTGGTGTGGATGATGCCCTTGGGCTTGGCGGTGGTGCCGCTTGTGTACAGCAGGTAGAGCAGGTCCTCTGATTCCATCGGCTCGCATGCGCAGGTTTTCGGATCGTCGCTGACGTCCTTCTGGATGTCGTGGGCCCACACGTCGCGGCCCTGGAGCATGTGGACGTCGCCACCGGTCCGCTTGACGACGACGCATCGCGTGACCGTCGGTGAGGCGTCGAGCGCGGCATCGGCGTTCGCCTTGAGGGCCACCCGGTTGCCGCGGCGCCAGCCCTCGTCCTGCGTCAGGAGCACCTCGCACTGCATGTCGTTCAGCCGGCCGGAAAGGGACTCGCCGCTGAACCCGCCAAAGACGACGGTGAACGGCGCGCCGATGCGCGTGCACGCGAGCATCGCGACCGGAAGCTCAGGGATCATCCCCATGTAGATCCCGACGTGGGTGCCTTTCTTGACGCCGAGCTTTTTCAGGGCGTTGGCGAAGCGGACGATGTCCTTCTGGAGCTGCCCGAAGGTGATCTCGTGGCGGTCGTCCTCGGGCTCGCCCTCCCAGAAGTAGGCGACCTTGTCCCCCAGCCCGCCCTCGACGTGGCGGTCGACGCAGTTGTAGCAAACGTTGAGCTTGCCGCCGAGGAACCATTTCGCGTACGGCGGCTTCCACTCATAGAGCCGGCTCCAGGGTTCGAAGAAGGCGATCCTCTTCGACTCCTCGGTCCAGAACTCGTCGAAGCTCTTCTCGTAGATCTCCGGCCCGGCGTTGGCCTGCTTGCTGAAGGCCGGATCGGGTGGGTAGCGGCGCTTCTCGACCTGCAGGGTCTCGATGGCATGGCCGCCGGGCGTCACATCACTCATCGCGCCTCCCTCGAACAAGTGTCTTTTCGAGCTGGCTTGAACTCGAACCCCAGATGCAGTATGGCTTGCCCCACGTAAGGGATGCTATGGCGCCCGCCGAGCATCTAACCTTTCACGCCTAGGGGGACCCACCGGGGGAAATCGGGTCGCCCGTGAGGGAAGGAAGCATGCAGCCGGGGGTAGTCGCTTTGCGGGGCGCGCTGATCGCCGCCTGGGAGGCGGACCTGCGCGCGGTGCGCCAGGACACATTCGACGTGGGGCGCGGCCGCGAGTCGCTTGTCTTCATTCAGCGCTTCTACGCATTGATCTCCGACCTGCGCGGACCAATCCAACGGTCGTGGGGGCCTGGCGGCCACGTGCATGTCGTCGACTCTCCGAAGCTGGGTGGCCCTGGACCGCGGGTTTCTCAATCCCGGATCCGCCTCCGCAACCACAGCGAGCTGGTCGGGGTCGAGCTTTTCTCCTACGCCGATGGCGACTCGCGGGCCAACCATTCCGCCGGGCTCGACCGCGAGATCCGCGTCGCCGGCGCGGAGCCGCTGACGATCGTTAGCGAGCTGTACCGGACCACGGTCGACTTCCTGCAGGTCGCGTTGAACCTCGAGTTGGGCCTGAACGGAACGACGTGGCTGTACGAACACGTTGCCGCGAACTACTTCGTGGCCGAGGGCAGGTGGCCGTCCGTCGGCGAGGTATATCGCGGGGCCACGCGGGAATTCGCGGTCTCGGATTCATACGAGAGCGTGCTCGCGTTGGCCGCACCACGCGCGGAGACGAATGGCCACGCGAACGGCTCCGCACTCGCGACCAACGGCAACGGCGCCGCCGAAGGCATCGAATACAGGCTCACCATCGATCAGCTTCAGCGATTCGACGAGCCGCAATCGGATCTCGAGAACTTTGTCCAGCTGGTCCACGTTGCGGTGACGGCGGACCAGGAAGACCGTCCGGTCGAGAGCGACGCAATCGTATCTTCCGTGGGCCTGGACGCGGTCGCGCTCAAGAAGCTCGGACTCCTCGTCGCACACACACCCGACGTCTGCCGCGAGGGCTCTTTCAGCACCGATTACGGAAGCTGGACGTTTCTGCCGTCATTCAACGTGCACTTCTTCCGGCGCGCGCACGCGATCGACGATTTCCTCATCGTCCAGGCCTCCCTGGTGCCGCGGGCGGCGACCGAAGGGACGACGACGACGTCGCCGGGCACCGCGTTCAAGGTCGATGAAGGTTCGACTCTGCCCGACGGCATCGTCACGTTCCTGATGACTGACGTCGTCGAGTCAACGCCGATGTGGCTGCAGAGCCGCGCGTCGATGTACCAGGCAATGCGGCGCCACGACCAACTGTTGACGGCGGCGATCGAGGCGAACGGCGGCATCGTGCTGAAAGAGCGCGGCGAGGGCGACTCGTTTTTCGCGGTTTTTCTGCGGGGAACGGACGCCGTTGTCGCGGCGGTGGACGCGCAGCAGGCAATCCAGGCCGAGCCGTGGCCGGACCGCCTGTCGGTCTCGGTTCGCATGGCGGTGCTGACGGGCGAGGCTGACGCGGCGGACCGGGACTACCGCTCGCCGGCGGTCAATCGGTGCGCCAAGCTACGACGGCGCGCGGTGGGGAACCAGATCCTGGTCTCGGAGACGACCTACTCCATCATCGCCGACATCCTGCGGCCCGACATCGTTCTGGCGTCGGTGGGGAAGCGGCGCCTCGAGGGGCATGACCGGCCCGAGGAGATCTACGTGGTGCAACATCCCGAGGTATCCCTCGAGACGAATGTTGCCGAAGACGCGGTTGCCACGACCTAGTTTGGAATAGCCGGCTACCCGAACCCGATACCCTCATAACGTGAATCTCTCCACGCCTCGTTCGCGATTTCTGGAGGCGGGGTCGGTCGTGCTGGTCGGTGTGGCGGCTGCGCTTTGGGCGTTCGACGCCTACTTCCGGCCGGGCCTGACCAAGCAGCTCAGCTCGGGCCAGATCGTGCTCGTCGAGGACCTCTTGATCAGCCTCTGCCTGCTGCCCGTGCTCGTGGCCAACGCATCCTCGCTGCGCCGGCTCAGCGGCCGCCGCTGGGTGGCCCTCGCGGCGATCGCGATCGGACCGCAGGCCGTGGCGACGGTGCTGTTCACGAAGGCGATCGGCTATTCCTTCGCCAACCCGTCGGCGCCCAACTTCGACGTGCTGCACGAGGTCTACCTGCTGTATCTGCTGCAGCCGATCTTTGGGATCGCGTTCGCCCGCATCTTCCTCGGAGAGCGGCGCAAGCGGAGCTTCTGGCCGCTGGCCGCGATCGCCCTTGTGGGCGTGTACCTGATCGTCTTCGCCGACGATCCGACGGCTCCGTGGCAGATCCGCAATCCCGAGCTGGTCGCCGGCGCGCTCGTGCTGGGCGCGGTGATCATGTGGGCCGCGGGGACGGTGCTGGGCCGCTACGCGCTGCAGGACGTCAGCTTCCCGATCACGACCAGCATGCGTTTCGTGCTTGCTTTGCCCGTGCTCTTGGTGATCGTGGTTCTGGACAAGGGTGGCGCTGCGTTCAGCGGCTACTCGGTGAGCCAGCCAGGCCGCGCCGCTGCACCCGGTCGAGCTGTTGGGCGCGGTGCTCCTGGTGGTCAGCGTGGTCACGCTGAACTTCCTGAAGACGCGCGACATCGTGGAGCTGCCGCAGGAGCGGCTGGCCACGGCAAGATCCGCCTGAAAGAAAGAGGAATTTAGTGGCACGCGAGTACGGCACCTCCGTCGAAAGCACGGCGTCCACCGAGAAGGTGTGGCTTGTCTGGTCGGACATGTCGACGTGGGGAGAGTGGAATCCGAACGTCTCGACGATGGATTGGCAGGGCGGCTTCGCGTCAGGCACGACTGGAGTGATGAACACCAAAACGGGTCAGCATCACAAGATGGAGCTGGTCGACGTGCAGCCGGGACGCGGCTTCGCGCTTCTCACCAGCGTCGTGCCCGGAACCCGATTCCGGTTCAACTGCCGGATCGAGCCGGCCGGCGCAAAGACGAAGGTGAGCCAGACCGTCGAGGTCGGTGGGGCGCTGGGCCCCGTCCTTGGCGGCATGCTCGGGCCGCAGGTCTCCAAGGAGTTCGGCACCTTGCTCTCGAACCTGGCCCGGAAAGCCGAAACAACAACCTAGATTCGGCGCGTCCTACATATATAAGGACGCGATCATCACGCCGGGGCGGCCCGGCGGAGCCGCTCCCGGTATGCGGCCGACTCGCTCCTCCAGCTCCAGCCGATCCCCACGACCATGACGATGACGAAGGCCGCGAGCGCCGCCGCCAGCAATGAGGGCCCGACCTTGCCGGCGCCGATCGCTGTGAGGAGAGGTGTCCAGTCGACGGTGGCCGCTCCGTTCAGCCATGCGATCAAGCCGGTGACGAACGCGGCGAACGCAAGCGTCCATCGCTTCTCGGAACGCGACATCTGCTGCAGGTCGAAGCGCCGTTGCCGTGGCGTCACCGCGACGGCTCCCAGCCGCGTCAGCAGCACGATCCACACCGCGAGCATGACCAGGCCGATCGCGAGCGCGACCCAGGGGTACGCGGTCTTATCGATAGGTGAGAGGTCGGCCGAGCCCGCCCAGGCCGCCATCGGCAGCGCCCAGATCAGGCTCGAGAGCGCGGCGAAGCCGGTCCGGCCGAATCGATTGACGAGTCTTGTGATCACAGCGCGTACTTCTCAGCGAGATATTGATCGAACGTCACGGTTCCGTCGCGGTGTTCAAGAGAAAGAAGGCCGCCGGCCGCGACCTGCCGGCTGCCTTTGAGCGGCAGTCTCAGGTTGACGAGACGCCGCCGCGACCTTCGCGCCGTAAGCCATGACACTGCGATCGACTTGAAGTCGCGCGCCTCCGGGCCGCCGAAATCGGACAGCATTCCGGATGGCCGGCCGAGCACGGCGTCAACGACACGACGCGCGACCTCCCGGCTGTCCACGGGCTGAAACTGCCAGCCGAAGGGAACCGCAGTCAAGCCGGGAAGACGAGAGAATGCATTGAGCGTCAGCTCCATGAACTCGTGGAATTGTGTGGCACGCAGGATCGACCATGGAATCAGGTCCTCCTTGACGACGGCCTCGGCCCCGAGCTTCATTCCGTAGTACGGATAGCTCACGCGGTCGATGCCGACGATGGACGGGTAGACGACGTGTGAGATGCGCGCTTCCTTCGCCATGGTGAGCAGACGGCGAGTGCCCCGGACGTCGACGGCGCGAAGGGCAAGTGGTTCGCGCCAAGCGGAAGCGGCGTGAACGATCGCGTCCATCCCACCCAATGCCTTCGCGAGGCCGGCGCCGGTTTTCAAATCACCCTGCACTGCATCTACGTGTCCGCGTGGCTGGCGGCTGAAGATCCGGGCGCGGTGCCCGGACTGCCGCAGAAGCAGGACGACGTGGCGCCCGAGCGTTCCGGTCCCGCCGGTGACGAGCACGTTCATCTCAGGGCACTAGGCCATCTTGCCGATCCTCTCTCCGAAGAAACGCAGGAGGCGCTGCCAGGCATCGGCGGCCGCATCTTTGTCGTAGGCCCCGTTCTGGTCGTTGAAGAAGAAGTGCCGGGTCTCGGGGTAGATCTTGATGTCGTGCTCGATTCCGTGGCGCGTCAGGGCGCGGTCCAGGTTGCGACCCCCGTTGGCCGTGAAGTCGCGCTCGGGGTATGACCCGACGACCGGGCACAGGCGCTTGACCACCTCGAGGGGACGGGGGTTGGCGCCGTAAAACGGGGCGATGGCTTTCAGGCGAGAGTCGGTGCAGGCCCACGCGATCGCAAAGCCCCCGCCCATACAAAAGCCGATCGCGCCGAGGCGCTGCGCGTCGACGTATGGGTGCTTGGCGAGCAACGTGAGCGCCGCTTTCAGGTCGTCGATGCCGTAGCGGTTGACCGATCCCATCAGCATTCCGGTCATGTAGCGGGCCATGCAGATCGCGCGATTGCGACCGCTGAACAGATCGACGGCGAGCGCCGCGTAACCCTCCCCGGCAAGGCGCCTGGTGATGTCGCGGATGTTGTCGTTCAGCCCCGACGCCTCGTGGATCACGACCACACCTGGGTGTGGCGCGTCGCCATCGGGCAGCGCGAGAAATCCGCCACCCCGCAGCTCGCTGATCGAGATTTCCCGCGTCTCCATCATTCCGCAGCCAGTCGATGATGGTAGCGGTCGCCCGGGGATGGTCGCGAGCCGGGCGGTATCCTTTACCTAACTCACCGCCCGCGATCACCCTCGCGTGGGCCCGTGGCGCAGTTGGGAGCGCGTCTGACTGGCAGTCAGAAGGTCAGGGGTTCGAATCCCCTCGGGTCCACCAGCTCAACGTCGCAGCTCGTCAGAACTGATCGCGACCTGTCATGTGACCCAGGACGACACCGGATGCGTTCGCGGTCACGTGCAGGCCCAACGCCAGCATCGTCGAGCGTCGGCGGACCAGACCGAGGCCTATCCAGAACAGCGCCAGCCCGGCCGCCCGGCGCCACCGCCCATCGATCAGGACGTGCTTGGCAGCGAAAAGCAAGGCCGTGGTCGCGACGCCGAGACGGCGCTCCACGAGCCGGCCCCAGATGATCTCCTCCGCCGGCGCGATCGCACCGGCCAGGGCGGCCAGCTCGAGGCCTGCCGGATCGGGTGGCGCCTGGTACGGCTTGTGACCCAGCAACGCGCATCCGAGCGGATAGCCGGCGAGGGCGAGCGGCACGCCCAGCAACAAGACCGGTTCCCAGGCCCGACGACGGCGCGCCGATTGGGGCGATGTATCGACAAGCGCAGCCGCCGCTAGCAGCGGATAGGCAACGAGCCACGCCGCCGACCTGGAGGGGATGGCCCTGCGCGCGGCCGCCTCTGCGGCCGTCACGCCGGCGGCCCACAGCAGAGCCTTCAGCTCTTTCGCAGCAACGACCGCCGCTGTTCGGGCGTGCCCTTCGGCGGGTCGCCTGTCGGCGCGGGAGTGAATCGCCCGAATGTCGTGACCCGCTCGCGGACGCCGTTGCCCCAGAGCGGACCGCCATGGCCGAGCCCGTAGAACGCGAGCCATCCGCCTCGGGTGTGTCCTGGCTTGGTTGCCCATTCCCAGAACTCGAGGTGGGCGGGCAGGTGCGCAAAGCGATACGCGGACGCCTCGTCCTCCCACCAGCTGAAGATGCCGACGGTGGTCGGCCACGCGAACCACAGGTGATGAGCCACGTAACCCGGAGCGTCGCGCATCTCGCGGCGCAGGCCCGGCCAGCGCATGGCCGCTTGCAGAAGCGCAAGCAGGCCGTCGAACTCGTTCGCCCCGTCGGCCAGGACGAGGCCTTTGATCCTTTCCGTCAACGCATCTTCCTCCAGAGGTCGATCAGCTCGAATTTGGTCCGTAAGTCGCCTGCCGCCCGCCGGAGCACCGGCCGCGCGAGGTCGCCGAGATCCACCCGGATCCGCCGCTTGACGGGCTTGTGCGCGAGCAGTCGCAGCGCGATCTCGACCGCCAGCGCGCCAAGGAACGTCGACGTCATGGCGAGCTGAGGAAAGCCGCGGGTCGGATCGCGCTTCCTCTCGAGCAGCACGGCGAAGATCTCGCGAGGCAGGGCCAATGGCGGGATCAGGCTCCGCAGCACGGCCTCCGGTCCAGCCTCCGGGTGCTTGACGCGGCCGCCCAGCGGAGCGCGCTGCTTGCCGTAGTCGAAGATCTCGATGAACTGCGTGGACGCGATGTCATACGCGGTGATGACGGTGAGACGCCCGGCCAATGCCGCCTCATGCAGCGCCAGCTTGGCCGAGATCCCCTGGCTCGTCGTCACGTCGATGGCGTCGAAGACGAGGTCGCCGCCGCGCAGGATGCCCGCGATCGATTCGGCCCTCACGCCCTCCTCATGGACCTCGATCGAGCAGTACGGATTGACCGTGAGCAAGCGATCCGCGCACGCTCGCGCCTTGTTGCGGCCCAGGTCGGTAAGCGCGGCGTCCTGCCGGTTGAGGTTGTTCAGCTCGTAGTCGCCCGGGTCGAAGAGCACGAAGCACTCAGCGCCGGTGCGCACCAGCGGCATCAAAACCGCACCGCCGGTGGAGCCGCACCCCGCAACCACGAATCGCGTCGTGCGAAGTGAGGATTGGATCTCGGATGCGACGAGGCCGTGGTTGCGCGCCGTCAGCTCGGCGTAGAAGGAGTCGTGGTCCTCAGGCTTTGGCGGCACGTACTATCTCCGTCATCCCGTAGAGCTTCTCGGAGGACGTCTCGAACAGCGCCTGGCGTTGTCTCCAGAAGGTCTCAAAGTCCTCGCGCGTCGTCGTCAGCACGCGCAGCGGCGTGGCGGCATCGAGAGAGGCGATCGAGGCCGCGATCGACTCATGTGGCACGAAGCAAACCTCCGGTCCGATGCCTGCGAGGTGAGCAAGACCTTCGGGTCGGTACGTGAGCGCCTGCGCGAATCCTTCCACGATCCACGACACGCGGTCGCGCGGCAGCGGCTCACCCGGTCCAAGCGTGAGCGCCTGCCACGGTATCGCTCCGCTGGTCGCGCTTCGCCACAGCGCGTCGGACGCGCCGAGGGATGAAGGCGAGGTCAGCGCTTCAACCGGATACTGCGACTGATCCCGAGGTGCGTTGGGTCGTTTGAGGGAAGACTCCTTCACGCTCACGAACTGACGCAGGAGCAGGAAGCGAAGGTACGTCTCTTCCTCGCCCGAGTTGAGCGCAAGGTCGATATCGGCCCAACGCACGAACGTCGCCCAGTCGAGGTCACCGGCATTGGCGATGAAGGGCGAGGTCGGATGGTCCGCGTAACGAGGCCGCAGGGGATGGCCCTCCGGCAGCGTCACCTGATGCGGAGCAAACGTCGCGACGGGGATGAAGAAGTAGCGAAGGTTGCGCAGCGCGATGTCCGGATCCAGGTCTCCTGTGACAAGCCTCACGCGCGATGCGAACGCGGGCCTGCTCGCGAGGCGCGCCGCGACCAACGCGATCTCGAGCGCACCGCGATGGATGAGCGGTTCATCGGGGCGCCGCTGGTCGGTGATGAATCGTGCCAGCTCCCAGCACTGCTCGGCGGGCACGTCGTCCGCGTCAACGATGGACTCCTGCCAGCTCCGTCCGTGTACCTCCTCGCAAGGAAACGGAGGACGGTCGGCGCTCCCGTAGCGAAATCCTTCGAGCTCTTCCGGCTGCTTCAACGTGAGATAGGTGAGCAACCCTCCGTCGGCGTCGATCGCAATGCCATGGACATCGGCCGAATGGACAGTCGCGGCATCCTCGCGCACCAGGTCCTGATCGGCGACCACGTCGGCGTCGTAGAAACGCGTCAGCAGATACTGGCCCAGCCGCCACGAGAGAATCGCGTCGAGCGCCGCGTCTGGAAGCGCGAACGTCGGCGCGATCAGAAGCCTCACACCGTGCCGGTCTCCGCGCTGCATGAGGGCTTGCGGCAGGTCCATCAACCGGCTGAAGTCGTACTCGGCGGCGCGGAAAGCCCGTGCAGCGAGTTGCTTGGCGTCCGCCACCCGCGTTGTTAGTTGAACGATCCGACCGTGGATTCGCGCGGCGCGAGCTGGGGATCGAGGATCATCTGACGCGGCGACTGGCCGCGCACCGCGGACATGCTTAGCGCGAGCTTCGCCATCTCGCGACCCATATCCTCGACCGGTTGCCGCACGCTCGACAGAGGCGGCTGGGTCGCCGTCGCGATCGGCGAGTCGTCGAATCCGATGACCGCGACGTCGTCTGGCACGCGCCGTCCCAGCACCTGCAGGGCCCACATCGCGCCCGCGGCCATCGCGTCGGACGCCGCGAACACTGCGTCGATGTCTTCGAGCGTCGCAAGCAGCCGCGCCATGGCGAGCTCGCCGCTGTCGCGGTCGAGCGCGCCGTGCTCGACGAGGTCCGAACGCAGCCCCGCGTTCCACAGGGCCTCCCGGAATCCCTGGAAGCGCTGCCGCGCCACGGAGCCACTTTGCGGTCCCGCGATATGCGCGATGCGCCGCCGGCCCTGCGCGACCAGGTGCTCTGTGGCGGCGCGCCCACCGGCCTGATTGTCGACATCGACGTAGCTTGCCTCGAACGTGCCGCTCGGCCGCCCGCCGAAAACCATTGGTATCCCTCGCGCCTGGAGGCGCGCGGGCAGCGACTCGGACTCGTGCAGCGCGAGGAGCAGCACCGCGTCGACGTGACCTCCGGCCAGGTACTGCTCGAGACGCTCGATGTCGGTCGCAGACTGGGGTGCGAACAACACCATCTGCAGCCCGTTCGCCGACAGCTCGTCACCGATCGCGCTGAGAAGCCGGGCCAGCATCGGATCGGCAAACCGCTGCGAGCCGGGCTCTGGGACAAGGACACCGACGGACTCGCTCCGCCCGGCGGCCAGGCTTCGCGCCGCGCGGTTGGGCACGTATCCGAGTTCGGAAGCGGCCAGCTCCACCGCTTTCCGAGCGGCTTCGCTCACCTGGGGATGTCCGCCGAAAACCCTGGACGCGGTCGCCCGCGACACGCCCGCCGCCCGCGCCACCTCGTCCAGGCTGGGCGCAGATCGTGAAACCGCTTCCATCTCGCGGCGTAAGTAGAGCGTGCCGGCGTCAGTTGGTCAATGGAAGGGCCCAGAAAGCTACGGCTGCTTCATCCGACCTCGCGTTCGAGCGGAGCGGCCTGACCACGCGACCAAAGCGTGGTTCCAATGCGTACGTTGCGGAACACTTCCTCGCTGATGAGGAAGCCCGCAAAGATCAGGAGCAATCCCAGGAACTCGCCCAGGAAGAACGACCAGGTAACGCCGAAGCGATCCAGGCCGCTGGTCACGCCAGGGATGAATGCGCCGAGCGCGATCAGGATCGTGGCCGGTACGCGGGAGTTCAGCTTGCCGGCGATCAGCGCTGCCGCCGCACGCGGAAGCGACACGACGAAGTTCACGACCACCGCCACGATCCCGAGTCGGGCCGGCACCGCGCGCTTCTTCGGCATGTAGACATACGCCGAGTAGATCGCGCCGAACACCAGGCACAGCGCGCCGGCGATGTTGAAGGGCCCGGTCAGAACGCGAACGTAGCCGGGGAACGCCGACCCGACCGGCACATGCGTGTTCGCGTCGACTGCCCAGCCGGGAGAAGGCAGGGTCGCCGTCAGGACCATCGCCGCAACCCCGAGCGACCCGACGACCAGCACGCCCATCGCGATGTGCGCGGCGAGCGGCCGGCGCCTGGCGGTCGCTACGCCGATGGCGATCGCACCGAGCGTTGCGATCACAAACGTCACTGTGCCGGCGGTCGCCGCTCCGGGGTACCGGGCCGAATGGCTGAACAGCAGGGAGAGAAGGCCGCCGATGAAAACGGTCGCGCCTGCGAAGTAGCCAAAACGCGAGCGGGAAAGCAGGTAGATCGTGCCCGCGCCCAGGTATGCCGCGACGAAGAATGCCCCGATCAGATACCAGAGTCGATACAGGGGCTCGCTCCAACCAAACGCGCTGCCGAGGAACTCCGTCCCTGCGCTGATGCCGTAGAAAAGTAGACCGATCCCCCATACAAGCTGGAAGGCATGCCGGCGCTGCCACCACTGGTCCAGCACCATCGCAGCGAAGACAAAGCCCAGCACCGACGAGCCAAACGGCAGCACGACATTGAGCGCGCTCACGAGAAGGCCTCCACCATCGCCACCCTCACCTCATTCAAAAACCAACCGACGTTTGCCTCCAGGTCGGCGCGCCCGACCTTTGCCGCCCCAAGCTCGCTCACGCTCGAGCGAACGATGCCCTCGAAGAGATGGAAGGCACGCATGGCGTCGCCCATTGACAGCCCCGCGCCGCGCGCCAGCTCCGCGTAGCGCGCGCCCAGCTGCCTGATCTCCGCGCTCCAGTCGCGATCCGCATCGCTCAGAAACGAGACCAGCATCTGCACAAGCTGCATGCCCAGCTCCCGTTGCCGAACCTTCGCGACCTCGTCGAATCGGGAGTACCACGACTCGGTCGCGAGACGCCCACCGCTGGTGGCGATGCGGGCATGCCCGACCGTCGCGTGCATGAGCAGAGACAGATCAGGCTTGGCGTGAGCTCCAAGCTCCGCCACGTCCGCCTCGCTGAATCTCCGGTGGCCGCCAGGCGTACGGAACGTGCGGATCTGGCCTTTGTCGGCCCACTCCCTCAGCGTTGCGGGATGGACGCTCAGCCGTTTGGCGGCTGCGTCGAGGCTGAGCCAGGTCGGCACCGACATAGCTTAGAAAATCTGGGTAAGCGAGTGGGCCTAGCACAGATTTGCCCAGGTTTGGGAGCCTAGGCGAAAAAGACCGTCTCGCCCTCGCCCTGGAGCCGGACGTCGAACCGCAGGATCTCGCCTTGCCGCCTGGCGACCAGGGTCTGCCGGCGTCCGGCATCCACCGACAGAAGGACGTCATCGCGCGCGTCCGGGAAGTACATGCGCGTGTGCAGGTGGCGGAGCAGGCCGCGGGCGAACAGGGTGACGTTGACGAACCCCTCGTCCGGTTTGGCGAGCACGAAGTGAAAGGCCCCCTCGACGTCGGTCCGGCATCGCGCGAACTGCCCGCCGATCCAAACCTCGAGCAGCGCGTCGCCGACGGGCTCGGCGGCGCCATCGAGCACCTGGCCTTCGACTCGAATCGTGTCGGGAGTCGCGACTGCGTCGCCGGCAAACGGCAATGCGAATCCGAAAAACGGCCCGACGGTTTGCGAAGGGGTCGGGGTCATCTCTCCACCGGGGTCGCGTTGCGGCCGCGTAGCACGATGTCCCAGCGATAACCAAGCGCCCACTCGGGGAGGGTGGTCTCGAAGTCGAACCGCGAGACGAGCAGCTCCCGCCCCCGCGGATCGGAGATCGAGTTGAGGATGGGGTCGTGTGGGATCAGCGGGTCGCCGGGGAAATACATCTGAGTCACCAGGCGGCTGGCGAGCGACGGCCCGAACAGCGAGAAGTGCACGTGCGCCGGCCGCCAGGCGTTGGCGTGATTGCGCCACGGATATGCGCCAGGCTTGATCGTCACGAAGCGGTAACGCCCCTGGCTGTCGGTGATGCAGCGGCCCGCGCCGGTGAAGTTCGGATCGAGAGGCGCAGGGTGATCGTCGACAGGGTCGAGGTAACGGCCCGCTGCGTTGGCCTGCCACACCTCGATCAGTGTGTTCGCCACGGGGCGGCCGCCCGAGTCAGTGACGCGACCGCTGAGGATGATGCGCTCGCCCAGGGGCTCGCCTGGATGGCCGGCGGTCAGATCGGCGTCATGCGGCCCGACCGGGACCCGCCCGAATACCGGACCGGGGGCATGGTGGAACCACTCATCCGGGAGCTTCACCGGCGGATGCTGCGGCGCCCTCAGCCGCGTCGCGCGGTAATCGGGAAAGAGGTACGGCGGCTCGAATTCCTCGTCCTTCATGGCCTTTGCGCGATCCCCCCTGAACGACCCTTGACGGCGATTATGAACTGGCGCAAACTCCGATCGTCGGTACACGGAGCAATTTGCACGCACCCGATACACATGCCGGCTGGGCCTGATCAGACAGGAGGAGTCAGGTGTCCAAGAAGAAGCACTCAGCCATAGGCCTCACGCGCCGCCAGATGCTCAAGTCCACGGGCCTCGTCCTCGGCGGCCTGGCGGTGCCCGGCGTCCTCGAATCCTGTCTCACCTCGACCAGCTCCACGCCGTCCGGCAACATCAAGATCGGCTTCGTCAGCCCGATCACCGGGCCGGCATCAGGCTTCGGCGAGCCCGATTCCTACGCTCTCAAACTTGCCCGCGACGCGTTCCAGAAAGGCCTCTCCATCGGCGGCACCAACTACTCGGTGGAGATCGTCAATCGCGACGGTCAGTCGACGCCCGCCGTCGGCGCGCAGGTGGCCAACGATCTGATCCAGACGCAGAAGGTGGATCTCATGCTCACCACGTCGACGCCGGAGACGGTGAACCCGGTTTCGGACGCGTGCGAGGCGGCCGGCGTGCCGTGCATCTCGACTGTCGTGCCCTGGGAGGCCTGGTACCTGGGCCGCGGCGCCAAGCCCGGCCAGCCCTCGCCTTTCAAGTGGACCTTCCATTACTGCTTTGGCGTCGAGCAGTTCTTTCTCGCGTACACGCACCTGTGGCCGCAAGTCACGACCAACAAGAAGGTGGGAGTGATGTGGCCGAATGACGCCGACGGGAACGCGATCAGAGCGGTGCTCGGGCCGTTGCTTAAGGGAGCGGGCTACACCATCGTCGACCCCGGGCCGTACGAGGACGGCACCAACGACTACACCGCGCAGATCCAGAGGTTCATCCAGCAGGACTGCCAGATCTTCAACACCTTCCCGATCCCGCCGGACTTCGCCACCTTCTGGCGCCAGGCCGCGCAGCAGGGATACACAAAGCACGTGAAGATCGGGCAGATCGCCAAGACGGGACTCTTTCCTTCCCAGGTCACCGCGCTTGGCTCGATCGGCAACGGCCTCGCCTCGGGCGTCTACTGGGCGCCGACCTGGCCGTACAAGTCGTCGCTCACGGGCATGACGAGCAAGCAGCTGGGCGACGGCTACGAGGCGGCGAGCGGCAAGCAGTGGAACCAGCAGCTGGGAGCCAGCCTGTCGCTTTTCGACGTGGCGGCCGGGCTGCTGTCCGCGAGCGGCGCGCCGAAGGACAAGGCCAAAGTCCGCGATGCGATGAAGACGTTGAAGGTCGAGACGCCTGTCGGAAACCTCGACTGGTCCAAGCCGGCTTCCCTCGCGGGGGCGGCGGTGCCCAACGTCGTGACGACGCCGATCATCGGCGGCCAGTGGAAGGCGGGCGCGTCGAAGTGGCCGATCGACTTCGTGATCTGCGAAAACTCCGCCGACCCAAACGTGCCGGTCGCGTCCACGCTCCAGCCTTACTCCGCGGGTTAAATATGGAGGCGGCGGTTCTCGCCGCGGTCGACGTCCGGAAGCGGTTCGGCGCCCTCGCCGTTCTGGATGGCGTCGACCTGACCCTGCACAAGGGTGAGGTGATCGGCATCGTCGGGCCCAACGGCGCGGGCAAGACGACTCTCCTCAGCGTCCTTTCCGGCGCGCTCACGCCCGACGGCGGCCGCGTCGTCTTCGACGGCCGCGACGTCACCTCCAGGGGCGCCGCCGACCGGTGCAAGCTCGGCATCGCCCGCACGCACCAGGTCCCGCGCCCGTTTGGTGGCATGACGGTCTTCGAGAATGTGCTGGTCGGCGCCACTGCGGGTGGCAAGCGTCGCGGCGGCGACGCCTACAACCTCTGCCTGCACGTGCTCCAGCAGTGCGCGCTGGACCATATCGCGAATCGCCGGGCCGAAGGACTCGGCCTGCTGCAGCGCAAGCGCCTCGAGCTCGCGCGTGCCCTCGCGGTCGAACCGGCCGTTCTATTGCTCGACGAGATCGGTGGCGGACTCACGGACGCCGAGTCCGCCGAGCTCGTGAAGACCATTGCAGGTTTGAGCGAGCGCGGGATCGCGATCCTCTGGATCGAGCACATCGTCCACGTGCTGCTGCAGGTGGTGAGCCGCCTCGTCTGCATGGACGCCGGCCGCGTCATCGCGGAAGGAGACCCCAAGGCGGTGGTCGCGCAGGCCGCTGTGATCGACGCCTACCTCGGCACTGGCAAGCGATGAGCCTGCTCGAGGTAGAAGCGCTGGACTGTCGACACGGGTTGCTCCAGGCCGTTCGCGGCGTTTCGATTGAGGTTGCGCAGGGCGAGACGGTCGCGCTCATCGGCGCCAACGGCGCCGGCAAGACAACGCTCCTCAGAGCAATCGCAGGCGCTCATAGACCCGCTGGCGGGCGCGTGTGGTTTGACGGCGTCGACATCACGCGTCTGCCCGCGCACCGCCGCGTCGGGCTCGGCATTGCACTGGTGCCAGAGGGGCGGCGGCTGTTCCCGAGCCTCACGGTGAAGGAGAACCTTCGGGTGGCGTCCTCGCGCCGGCGCGGCCGCTGGAACGTCGGCGCCGTCCTGGATGTCTTTCCGCTGCTGAAGCCGCGACTCCACATGCCTGCCGCCACCCTGTCCGGCGGGGAGCAGCAGGCCGTCGCCATCGGCCGCGCCCTGATGAGCAACCCGCGGCTCCTCCTTCTCGACGAGGTCTCCCTCGGCCTGGCCCCAGTCGTGGTCGACGCCGTGTATCGCTCGCTTGGCGACGTGATCCGCGACGGCACGACCGTCTTGCTGGTCGAGCAGGACCTCACGCGCGCCCTGGGGGTCGCCGGCCGAGTCGTCTGCATGCTCGAGGGCCGCGTCGTGCTCGAAGGCGAAGCGGGTTCGCTCGATCGTGACCGCGTGGTCGGCGCCTACTTCGGTTTGCGGCGGCCCGCATGACAGTCCTCAACGCCGTCTTGCAAGGTGTCTTCCTCGGCGCTTTCTACGCGGTGCTCGCCTGCGGCCTCTCGATCATGTTCGGCGTCATGCGAATCATCAACCTCGCGCATGGCGACGTCGCCGTCCTCGGTGCCTACATCGTCTACGTCATCGTCGAACGCACCGGCGTCTCGGCGTTCGTTGCCTTCGCCGTCGCGCTTCCGGTGATGGTGCTGCTCGGCTACGCCCTCCAGCTGACAGTGCTGGAGCGGAGCTTGAAATCGGGCATCCTCACCCCGCTTCTCGCGACGTTCGGCCTGTCGATCGTGATCCAGAACCTCCTTCAAATCGTCTTCTCGCCCGACGTGCGCTCGCTCGGAGGAAGCGCCGGATCGGTCACCACAGCCAGCTGGCAGGTCACCAGCGGCCTCTCGGTTTCCGCGCTGGGCCTGGTGGTGCTGGTCGTCGCCGTCCTGCTGTTCGCGACGCTGCAGCTTTTCCTGTCCAGGACGCGCGCCGGGTGGATCATGCGCGCCACGGCCGAGGACCCCGACGCAGCCGAGCTCGTCGGCATCGACAGCAGGAGCGTCTACGCGCGCGCCACCGCGATCGCCGTCGCTATCGCAGCTCTCGGTGGCCTGTTCCTCGGCATCCGCTCGGTGTTCGATCCGGTGAGCGGGCCCACCCAGCTGATCTTCGCTTTCGAGGCCGTGGTGATCGGCGGCATGGGTTCCCTGTGGGGCACTTTGCTGGGCGGCATCGCGCTGGGCGTCGCGCAGACCATCGGCGCGCAGATCCACCCGCAGTTCGCGGTGATGGCCGGCCACCTGCTGTTCCTGGCCGTATTGATCGTGCGCTTCGGCGGCGGCCGGCTGGTGCTGCCGGGCGCGCGCAGAGTCCTCTTCTCATGGAGGGCCGGATGAGGGTCCAGCGCTGGACGCGGACATCCAGGCTGTTCACCGGCGGGACCGTCGCGGTCGCCGTCCTGCTTGCGTGCGTGCCCCTTGTCTTCGAGTCCGACGTTGTGCAGAAGCTCACGACGCTCTTGATCCTGGTCTTGCTCGCGGTGATGTGGAACGCGCTCGCCGGGTACGGCGGCCTGCTGTCGGTTGGCCAGCAAGCCTTCATCGGGATCGGCGCATACGGCACGGTCTTCTTTGCCGGCCAGGGCTTCTCGCCCTATGTCGCGATGCTGCTCGCCACCTTGCTCGCCGGCGCGATCGCGCTCCCCATCTCCCTGTTCGCGCTGCGGCTTCGCGCCGCGCAGTTCGCGATCGGCATGTGGGTGATTGCCGAGGTCATCTCCATCCTCGTGCGACTCGATCAGAACCTCGGCGCCGGCACCGGGATCTCATTGATCCAGCTCAACCAGTACGAACCGAACTTTCGCCAGGCGTACACGTTCTGGCTCGCGCTCGCCTTCACAGTGACCTTTCTTGCCGCGCTGTTCTTCCTGCTCCGCTCGCCCCTCGGCGTATCGCTCCAGGCGATCCGCGACGACGAGGACGCCGCTCGCTCCCTCGGCGTGCGGGTTGCGGCTCGCAAGCGACTCCTGTTCGTGCTCGCCGGATTCGGTTGCGGCGCCGCGGGCGTGCTGGTCGTCGCCAACACGCTGTTCATCGAGCCGAGCTCGGTCTTCAGCGTGCAGTGGTCCGCGTACATGATCTTCATGGTCCTGGTCGGAGGTCTCGGCACGTTCGAAGGACCGATCGTGGGCGCGATCCTCCTGTTCGCGATCCAGACCACGTTCACGCAGGGAGGACCCTGGTACCTCGTGGGCCTCGGAGCCACCGCCGCCGTGTTCGCGCTGGTGCTGCCACGCGGCCTATGGGGCACCGTGGAGGAGCGCCTGGGATTGCGCCTGCTGCCTGTCGGCTACCGCGTGGTGGAGGCCAAGCGTGACGAAACAGCCGCCTGAGGCGCTGCCGCCCGACGACCTCATGACCCACCCCGGCCACCTCCTGCGCCGCGCCGTGCAGGCGATGAATCTCTTGTGGGACGAGGAGGTGTCGCACAGCATCACCTCCCCGCAATTCGCGGCGCTGAACGCGCTGTACGGCGAACCGAACCTCGACCAGCGCACCCTTGGCCTGCGCGTCTCCCTGGATCGGTCGACGATGGCCGAGGTCGTCGCGCGGCTGAGTGCTCGCGGCCTGATCCGCACCGAGCGCGACATGCGCGACGGCCGCCGCAAGACGATCACGCTGACGAGCAAAGGCATGCACACGGTGCAGCAGCTGATCCCTCGCACGCACGCCATGACCGCGCGCCTGGTCGGTCCGCTGGACACGCGCCAGCGCGATGAGCTTCTGACGCTGCTGACCAAAGTCGTGCGGGCGAACGAGCGGCGCTAGCTTTCCTCCGCACCCTTAAGCGCGGTCGCCACATCCTCGGAGCTCGCCACCCAGCCGAAAAACGTCTTTACGTTGTAGAGCGTCGCGGCCTGGATCTCCGCCGGCCCTGCCGCCATCGTCGCGTCCCCCACCATGACCGGCCAGTATTCGAGGAAATACGCGTCGCGCAGCGTCGATTCGACGCAAACGTTCGAGGCGATTCCCACCATGAGAAGATTTCGTATCCCACGGCCGCGGAGGACTGAATCCAGCTCGGTGCCGTGGAATCCGCTGTACCGCGACTTCACGATCACCACGTCGCCCGCCTCTGGTGCCAGCTCGTCGACGATCGCAAAGTCCCACGTCCCGAACGTCAACAGCTTGCCGCTCAGCTCGGGCCGCTCCCTCATCAGGCGCAGCGCGAGCTCCTTCTCCGGGTTCGGCGAATCCACCCCGCCGGCGGTCGAAAGGTCCGGCGGATATCCGATGGTCAGGTACACAACCGGTAAGCGCGCCGCGCGCGCCGCCTCGCGCACCAGCGACGCGTTGGCGATCGCATCCCGCGCCGGCCGCACGTCGATTCCAGCCAGGTCCAGCAACCCGCCCGAGCTCGCGAACGCGTTCTGCATGTCGACCACGATCAGCGCTGTCCGATCGAGGTCAATCGAGATCGCGGCAGGCTCGGCCGGCAGCTCGACCGTCCTCATCCCCCGAGATGGACGATGCGCCGCGACTTCAGCTCCGAACGCGGCAGCGTTCCAGCCGGAACCACCCGGCAGTCCAGGCGCACACCAAGTGCCTGGCGGAGATCAGCCTCGAGACGCTCTGCCGAGAATGAGGCCGCGGACGTCTCCACGAGCACCGCGACCTCCTCCATGCGCCGCTCGCGGCGGTGCTCGATGACGAACTCGGCGACTTCCGGGTGGCGCCGCACGATGTCTTCGACCTGAGACGGATAGAGGTTCACACCGCGCACCGTGAACATATCGTCGACGCGGCCCTGGATGCCGCCGAGGATCTTCAGAAACGGGCTGCCGCATGGACATGGCTCGCGCGAAACGACGACCCGATCACCCGTCCGATAGCGGATGAGCGGCATGCCCCACCGGCCGAGGTTTGTCGCCACCAGCTCGCCGTCGTCGGTCACCTCGAAGATGAACTCCGACTCGATCAGGTGGACGCCGTCGCGTGCGGAGCAGCTGAACCCGGTCGGACCCAGCTCCGTCATCCCCGTGTGGTCGAATGCGGAGGCAGACCACGCTGCCTCTATGGCGCCTCTGGTTGCGGGAATCGAGGCGCCCGGCTCGCCCGCGTGGATCGTCACCCGCACGGACGATTCGGCCAGGTCGACACCCATGCCGCGCGCTACGTCCGCCAGGCGCAGCGCGTATGTCGGCGTCGACAGAAGCACAGTCGCCCCGAGGTCGAGGATGGTTCGCACCCGCTGCTCGCTCGTCATGGAGCCACCCGACATGCAGAGCGCGCCGAGCCTCTCCGCTCCGCCGAACGCCGACCAGAACCCGATGAACGGCCCGAACGAGAAGGCGAGGAACACGCGGTCGGCAGGCGTGACTGACGCAGCCCGATAGACGTGCTCGGCCCAGATGCGCAGCCACCACTCCCAGGACTCCGCCGTGTCGAGCCAGCGCAGGGGAAGCTCTCCGCTCGAGCCTGAGGTCTGGTGCAAACGCACGTAGCGATCCACCGGGTAGGTGAGATTCGTGCCAAACGGCGGGTGGGATGCCTGGTCGGCGAGCAGCTCCGACTTCGAGGTCAGCGGTAGGCGCTTGAAATCGTCCCAACCATCCACGCTGTTAAGGCGATCCCGCCAGAACTGATTTCCCGTGAGCACGGCGGTCAAGCCCGCGCGCAGCTTGTTGAGCTGCTGGTCGCGTATGTCCTCGCCGCTAGTCGCGGACTGCTCGGTCGCCGATCTCAAGTGCGGAGTCGAGGATCTCGAAGCCCTCGTCGAGCTGTGCTTCGGTGATGCAAAGCGGAGGGTTGGTCATGATCGTGTTCCAGCGCACGAACGTATGCATGCCGCCGTCCAGCAGCGCCTGCGCCACCGCCTTCATCTCGGGCGACGTGCCGTTGAACGGCGCCAGAGGTTCGAGCGTCTGGCGGTCCCGTACCAGCTCGAGGCAGCCGAACAGGCCGATCGAGCGCGTCGCGCCCACGCACGGATGCCGCTCGCGCAGAAGTCGGTGATGCTTCGCCAGGACCTCTCCCATGCGGCGCGAGTTGCCGACCATATCGTCCTCTTCGTATGCCCGGATCGCGCCGAGCGCCGCCGCGCAAGCCAGCGGATGGCTGTTGTACGTCAGACCGCCATAGAACACGTGGTCCTCGAAATAAGCGGCCACGGGCGGCCGCATACCCACGGCGCCCAGCGGCACGTAGCTGGACGTCAGCCCCTTGGCGAGTGTGATCAGGTCGGGCACGACGCCCCAGTGATCGACCGCGAACCACCGCCCTGTGCGGCCGAACCCGGTCATCACCTCGTCGCAGATCATCAGGATCCCGTACCGATCACACAGCCCACGTACGCCCTGGAGGTATCCATCGGGCGGGACGAGGATCCCGTTCGTGCCCGAGATCGGCTCGAGGAGGAAGGCGGCGATGGTCGATGCGCCTTCGAGCTGGATCGTCTCCTCGAGGTCGGCCAGCGACTCTTCGACGGTGTCCCAGCCGCGCTGGATGCCGTGATACGGATCGAGGACATGCACGATGCCGCCGACCGGACCCTCGTTCGGCCACCGCCGCGGATCACCTGTGGCCTGCACGGCCGAACCCGTCGAGCCGTGGTACGAGCGATAGCGGGCGAGGATCTTCGGCCGCCCCGTCACGGTTCGCGCGATCTTGATCGCGTTCTCGTTGGCGTCGGCGCCCGCCAGTGTGAAGAAGACCTTGTCGATATCCCCGGGCAAGAGCGAAGCAAGCTTCGCGCCCAGCCGCGCCCGCGCCTCGTGCGCCATGAACGGGCTGATGTAGGGCAGCTGCTCCGCCTGGCGCTGGATCGCCTCGATGATCCGGCGGTCGCCGTGCCCGGCGTTGACGCACATCAACTGGCTGTTGAAGTCCATGAACCGCCGGCCGTCGGCGGTGTGGAAGTAGACGCCCTTCGCGCTCGTCACGGGCAGCGGCTTCAGCCCCGCCTGTGCCACCCAGTCATACAGGGTGTGGCGCACGCTGAGCTCGGTGATCTCGTCGGCGCTGAGGGCCTTGACGGCCTCCATCACCATGCCCGAATCGTACTCGGAAGCTTGTTTGACAAGGCCGGCTGCCGGTGTTAGAACGAGCTCGGTCTAGTCGCCGTTTTTTGCTGGGAGGATGGGCATGCTACCCGCAGCTTTTGACTATCGCGCTCCCGCGAGCCTGGATGAGGCCCTGGGAATCCTGAAGCAGCGCGGCGATGAGGCCAAGGTGATGGCCGGGGGACAGAGCTTGATCCCGCTCCTCAAACTGCGGTTCTCCAGGCCCGAGCTGGTCGTCGACATCGCCCGCATCCCCAACCTGAACGGGATCAAGCGCGACGACGGCCACGTCGCGATCGGCGCCCTCGCCCGCCACGTGGACATCGAGCGCAGCAAGGACGTGGCCGCCGCGGCTCCGATGCTCGCCGAGGCGGCGCACTGGATCGCCGACCCACTTGTCAGGAACCGCGGCACGCTGGTCGGGTCGATCTGCCACGCCGACCCCGCCGGCGACTGGGGGTCGGTGGTTCTCGCGTTCGGCGCGGACATCGTCGCGACTTCAGAGTCCGGGCAGCGTGTAATTCACGCCCAGGACTTCTTCCAGGGCCCCTTCACCACCAGCCTCAAACCGGATGAGGTGGTGACCGAGGTGCGGATTCCAATCGCCAGGGGCCGCGCCGGCGGCGCGTATTTGAAGCTCGAGCGAAGAGTCGGCGACTTCGCCACCGTCGCGGTCGGCGTACAGGTCGAGATGGATGGCGACAAGATCGGTCGCGCAGGGATCGGGCTGACCGCAGTCGGCTCGCAAAACATCAAGGCAGTCGAGGCCGAGCGACACCTTCACGGCAAGGAGCCGACGGACGCGGTGATCGCCGAAGCCGCGCGCCTCGCGGCCGCCGCCGCCGAGCCCAAGGACGACGCGCGCGGAAGCGCCGCCTACAAGAAGGACGTGGTTCGGGTGTTCGTCCAGCGTGGCCTGAAGACCGCGATCGGTCGAGCCGAGGAGGCGAGGTAATGAAGGTGGCGATGAAGGTCAACGGGGTCGAGCGCACAGGTGACGTCGAGCCGCGCGTCCTGCTGGTCGACTTCCTACGGTCAAACCTGCGCCTGACCGGCACTCATATAGGCTGCGACACCTCGAGCTGCGGCGCGTGCACGGTGCTGGTCGACGGCGAACCCATCAAGTCGTGCACGGCGCTCGCCGTGCAGGCTGAGGGTGGGAGCATCACCACGGTCGAGGGGCTTGCGCAGGGCGCGACCCTCTCCGCGGTCCAGGCCGGGTTTCATGAAGAGCACGGTCTGCAGTGTGGGTACTGCACGCCGGGCATGATGCTCACGGGCACCGCGCTGCTCGACCGAAACCCGAATCCGACCGAGGACGAGATCCGCTGGGCGATCAGCGGCAACATCTGCCGTTGCACCGGCTACATGAACATCGTCAAGGCCATTCAACACGCAGCCAGGCTGCGAGTTGAGGCTGCGGCGGCCCCCCGCGAGACCGCCGGCGCGGCGACTGGCGGCGAATGATGGCGACCGAGGTCCACATGCACGGGCGTATCGGCGAGTCGATCAAGCGTAAGGAAGACGGCCGCTTCCTGAGAGGCAAGGGCAACTACCTCGACGACATCGAGCTGCCGGCGATGCTGCACATGGTCATCCTGCGCAGCCCGCACGCTCACGCCCGCCTCAAAACCGTAGACACTGCGGCTGCGAGCGCGATGCCCGGAGTGGTCGCGGTGGTCACGGGCGAGCTGATGGCACAACACAAGCTGGCGTGGATGCCCACGCTCAGCTACGACACCCAGGCGGTGCTGGCCACCGACAAGGTCCGCTTCCAGGGCCAGGAGGTCGCCGCGGTCGTGGCCGAGACGAAGGCTCAGGCCGAGGACGCGCGCGACGCGATCGTCGTCGAGTACGACATCCTGCCCGCGGTGATCAGCCCGCAGCAGGCCAAGGAAGCGGGCGCGGCGCTGATCCGCGACGACAAGGAAAATCAGAAGGACAACCACATCTACCACTGGGAAGCGGGCGACCAGGAGACCACGCAGGCGGCATTCGCGAAGGCCGACAAGGTCGTAAGGCTGCACACGTTCTACCCGCGTTGCCACCCGGCTCCGCTTGAGACGTGCGGCTGCATCGCCGACGTGAATGGAGCAACAGGCAAGGCGACGATCTATATGACGAGCCAGGCCCCGCACGCCATCCGCACCGTGTTCGCCCTCGTCACCGGCCTGCCCGAGCAAAACATCCGGGTCATCTCGCCCGACATCGGGGGAGGCTTCGGCAACAAGGTGCCCGTCTACCCGGGCTACGTCGTCGCGACCGCGGCCAGCCTGCTCATCGGGCGCCCCGTGAAGTGGGTCGAGGACCGCAACGAGAACCTGATCTCCACCGGTTTCGCGCGCGACTTCCACATGACGGGCGACCTTGCTCTGGACAAGAACGGCAAGATGCTGGCCCTGCGCGTGCACCTGGACAGCGACAACGGCGCCTTTTTCGCCGACGCGCAGCCGACCAAGTTCAAGGCCGGGCTCTTCCACATCGTCACCGGCTCCTATGACATCCCGACCGCGCACGTCACGGCCGACGGCTACTACACGAACAAGGCTCCCGGAGGCGTCGCCTACCGGTGCTCGTTCCGGGTGACCGAGGCGAGTTACTTGATCGAGCGCCTCGTCACCAACGCCGCGATCGAGCTTGGCATGGACCAGGCCGAGTTCAGGATGAAGAACTTCATCCAGCCTGAGCAGTTTCCATACCACTCCGCCACCGGCTGGGAGTACGACAGTGGCGACTACCCCAAGGCGATGAATGTCGCGCTCGAGCAGCTCGGCTACGACCAGATGCGCAAGGACGTCGAAGCGCGTCGCAAGAAGGGCGAGGTCACCGGCATCGGCATTGCGAGCTTCACCGAGGTGGTGGGCGCCGGCCACGGCGCCGAGTACGACATCCTCGGCCTCCGGATGTTCGACAGCGCGGAGCTGCGCGTCCACCCAACCGGTAAGGCAATGCTTCGGATGGGGACCAAGTCGCAGGGCCAGGGCCACGAGACGACCTTCGCCCAGATCGTGACCGAGGAGTTGGGCATCCCCGCGGCCGACGTCGCGGTGGAGGAAGGCGACACCGACACGGCGCCCTACGGCCTGGGTACGTACGCATCGCGCAGTACGGCGGTAGCGGGTGCGGCCACGGCGATGGTCGCCCGCAAGCTGCGGGACAAGGCGCGGAAGATCGCATCTCACCTGCTCGAGGCTGCCGAGGAGGACCTCGAGTGGGAGAACGGCAGGTTCTACGTCAAGGGTTCAACGGACAGGGCGAAGACGATCCAGGAGATCGCGTTTGCCGCCTACTCGAACATTCCCGAGGGCATGGAGGCGGGGCTCGAAGGCGTTCACTACTACGACCCGCCGAACATGACGTTTCCGTTCGGCACGTACGCGGTCGTGGTCGACATCGACAAAGGCACCGGCCAGGTCAAGGTCCGTCGCGTGGTCGCGGTCGACGACTGCGGCGTGCGGATCAACCCGATGATCGTCGAGGGCCAGATCCACGGAGGACTGGCCGAAGGCTACGGCATCGCGTTCATGGAGCTGATCACCTTCGACGCGGAGGGCAACTGCATCGGCTCCAACTTCATGGACTACCTGCTGCCGACGGCGTGGGAGACGCCCCGTTTCGAGCTCGGTGAGACCAACACGCCGTCGCCGCATCACCCGCTGGGCGCCAAAGGTGTCGGCGAGTCGCCGACGGTCGGTTCGCCGGCCGCGTACGTGAACGCTGTCATCGACGCGCTCTCGCCGTATGGGGTGACCAACATCGACATGCCTGTCACGTCGGACAAGGTCTGGGCCGCATTGAGAGCGGGAGGAGTCACCGAATAGCCGACGACGTATTCGATCTGCTGAAGGAGTACGAGGCCGCGGGCACCGCGTGCGCGCTTGCTACGGTCGTGCGCTGCGAGGCGCCGACCTCCGCGCATCCCGGCGACAAGGCCGTGATCACCGCCGACGGCCGCCTGCGAGGGTGGATCGGCGGCAGCTGCTCGGAGCCCGTCGTGCGCCGCGAGGCCCTGCGGACGCTGGCCGAAGGCTCTCCGCAGCTGATCCACATCGTGGGAGGCGACGAGGTGAAACAGACGCGCAAGCGTGGAGAGCTGATGATTGCCACCACGTGCCCCAGTGGCGGCTCGCTCGATATCTTCATTGAGCCGCGATTGCCCAAGCCCCTGCTCGTGGTTTTCGGAGACAGCCCGGCTGCGAGCACGCTCGTCAAACTCGCCGAGCTCACCGGATTTCGGTCGCGCGCCGTGAGCCAGGCCGACCTGGCGACACTCGAGATCTCGACGGGCGACGCACACGCGGTGGTGGCGACGATGGGCCACTTCGACGAAGACGCCCTCGAGGCGGCGCTCGCCTACCCGAACGTCGATGTGAGTCTCATCGCCAGCACCCGGCGCGCAGCGGCGGTCAGGGAGGAATTGCTGCGGCGCGGCCTGGACGAGCACACTCTCGCGAGGGTGCGCACCCCCGCGGGCAAGGTGCGAGGTGGAACGCAGGAGGAGATCGCGCTGCTCGTCCTCGCCGAGGTGGTCGCGGCGCGCCGCAAGCGCGGCACGAAGCCTGCCGGTGTCGAGATCTCGCCCGTCACGTTCGTCACCGATCCCGTTTGCGGCATGACGGTCGATCCGCTCACGAGCACCTACAGGGTCGTTGCAGGAGACACGACGTACTGGTTTTGCTCGGCGGGCTGCGTCGCGGAGTTCGAAAAGCAACCAGAGCGCTATTTGCACCGGGTAGAGGCTTAACCTCCCCGACTCTCAGATGGCTCCCGAACCAAGTCTGGTTCGCTAACCCCCCGTCTCGGCCCCGCCTAGAACATCTCCGGCGCGCAAACGCTCGAGGTTCTGCATCCTCGCCTCGGCGCGCGCACCGAGCTTGCCCAGCACCGCCGCGACGATCGCCTCCACGACGGCGATCGCCCCGACCAGCGAGTCGAACGGTCCGACCGTCTCGACGCTCGTGACCAGCACCTGACGCGCGAACGCCGACGCTGGCGACAGCCACTGGTCAGTGAACAGGACCACGTCGCAACCTCGCGCCGCGGCGACGCGAGCGCAGTCGATGGTGTCCGGCTGATACCGCCGGTAATCGAAGACGACCAGGAGGTCCGTCCTCCGCATATCGATCAGCTGCTGCGCGGGCGCGCTGCGCTCTGCGTCCACGAGCCCGATCCCGGGGCGCAGCAGGTGAAGCTGCGCCGCGAGGTAGCGAGCGAGAGGAGCGCTGACGCGGCCGCCGAGGACCAAAACGCGGCGGCGGACGTCGGCCAGGAGCTCGACCGTTTCGACGACGTCGCGGTCGGAGAGCAGCTCGATGGTCGCCTTCAGGTTGTGGGTCGCCACGTCGAGTGCTGTCTTCACGGCCGACTCCCGCTTCGGCTCTTCGCGATAGCGCTCGAGTGGCGAGCTGAGCCGCGCCTGGACCTCGTCACGGAGGTTTTCCTGGAACTCGGGATAGCCGCGGAAACCGAGCTTCGCGATGAAACGTGTCACCGTCGGCGGGCTCACGCCGGCCCGCTCGGCAAACCGGGCGACGCTCTCCAGACCCGCGATCGGATACGACGCAAGCAGCGCTCGAGCCAGGCGCCGCTCGGCGGGGCTCAGGGAGTCCAGGCGCTGGCGGACCAGCTCCCCAACTCGGTGGTCAGTAACAGACATTACATTCCATCCCAAACGAGGCTATTTCGGTACGTTCTTGACAAATCCACTGTGTTCGCCCGTAATCTTGTCAGTAAAGCCATGTCCCGTGAAGAGCGGCCCCGTATCGGAATCACCACCAGTCCGCGTCGCGGCGCCGAGTACTACGTGCCGTACAAGCGGGCGGTCGAGGCGGTGGGCGCGGAGCCTGTCGACCTGCCGCCTGGGACCACGTCGCTCCCCAACGTCGATGGCCTTCTGCTGCCGGGTGGTTGGGACGTGGACCCCGCCCTCTACGGAGAGAAGCCTGACCCCAAGGTCGGGCCGATCGACCGCGAGCTCGACGACACCGAGCTCCGCCTCTTCGCGCAAGCCCGCGACCAGAACCTGCCCGTGATGGGCATCTGCCGCGGCCAGCAGGTGATCAACGTTGCGATGGGCGGATCGCTTCAGCAGCACCTCGATGGGCACGAGGTCAGACAGTTCGGCAGAAACCACCTCGCCCACGCCATCGAAGTCGATCCCCGCTCCGAGCTGGGGCGCCGACCTCCCTTGGGCGCACAAGCTATTCGAGCGGTTCGTGGAAAGAGCACGCCGCCACTAGACGGCGCGTTCGCTCAGCGGTCGTCGCCGAAATCGTTGATCAAGAACTCGATCACGCTCCGCATCGTCACGATCCCCACCGACCGGGCATCCGACCCCATGACGACCGCGAAATGGCGACCGGCCTCGCGCATCCGTTCGAGCGCCGCGACCACGCTCGCCGACTCGTCGACCTGCACCACCTCGCGGACCAGCCTCGACGGAATCGGCGTCTCTCGGTGTGCGGCCGGGACGTTGACAAGATCGCACGACTTCACGTAGCCGATGATCCGTCCGTCATCTCGAGCGCGAATCGGCAACCTTCCACGTCTTGTCTCTGCAAACACACGCTCCAGATCAGCGACGGTGGATGAAGACGGAACTGTGACTACATCCGCCCACGCGACCATGACCTGGGTCACTCGCATCTGCGAAAAAGCCAGGATCCTACTGAGTAGACGTTCGTCGTAGGCGCCGATCGTGCCTTCGGCGCGCGACGCTTCGAGCACCGTTCGAATCTCGTCGGCCGACGTCGCCACCTCGATTCTGTCCGGCGTCTCGATTCGAAGCGTTCGCAGCAAAAGGCGGGTGCTGCCCCAAACCACAGGAACAAATGGCGTTGCGAGCCAGACGGCAGCTGACGTTGGCAAGGCGAGCCAGCGCGCAAGTCGCTCCGGTGCGGAGATGGCAAGGTTCTTGGGCACCATCTCCCCAAAAAGCGTATGAAGGCTCGACACGATGGTGATGGCCAATACGGCCAGCCCCGCGTCGACGGCAACTGTGAGCGCGACCGGGACATAGCCGATCACGGGCGCGACAGCTGTTTCGACGATCGCCTCCAGCGTGAAACCGAGTCCGATCGAGGCGGCGCTGATGCCGAGCTGAAGCGCGGCCAACGTCCTGGGCAGCCGGCTGGAATGCTTGATCGCCACCGTGGCGAAGGCGTCGCCCGAGGTCGCCAGCTGCTGGAGGCGAGACCGGCGCGCGGCAATGGTCGCAAACTCGGCCGCGACAAAGGTTGCGTTGGCGGACAGCAACAGCGCAGCGAGCAAGATGAGCGCCAGGATCACGGCTGCTGCGCCCAGTCACGGCCCTGAATGGCCGAAGGCCGAACTCGCACCCATGCGATGCGATGCTCGTCAACCTCTGTTACGTCGAACAGCCACCCCTCAGCGCCTACGGTTTCGCCGGCCAGCGGAATATGTCCGAGCCTGCTCAGCAGAAAGCCGGCGAGGGTCTCATATGAGCCCTGGCCCGGGGGCATGGCAAACCCCGTCTCTTCGAACACCTGGTCCTCGCGCGCCCACCCTGGCAGCAGGCCCGGCTCATGGGTGACGGCTGTGCCGGGGCCGCCCTCGTCGATCTCTCCGACGATCTCCTCGAGGAGGTCCTCATCGGTGACGATGCCGGCGAGGCCGCCGTACTCATCGATGACCGTCACCAGCTGGATGTGCTGCGATCGCATTTCTGTGATCAGCGACAACAGGTCCTTTGATTCGGGCACCGCGAGCGTTTCTCGAACAATCGAGGAGACTGCCCTTCGCTTGCGGTCGTCTGGTGCCAACGCCAATGCATCCTCCACTCGCGCGACGCCGATCACCTCTTCCGAGCTCGAGCCCAGCACTGGGATCCCCGTGTGACCGCTGCTGGCCGCCGCGAACAGCATCGCCTCGGCGGTGGTCGACTTGGAGACGGTGACCAGCTGCGGCCGGGGCGTCATCGCATCGACCGCAGTCCGGCCGCCGAATTTGATTGCCCTTGAGAGCAGACGTGCCGTCTCTCTGGAGAGCGTCCCACGCGCCGCCGACTCGCGGATGACCACCTCGAGCTCCTCGATGCTTCGCGCCGCCGTCAGCTCGCTGCGTGGCTCCACACCCAGGCGCCGGACGACTGCATCAGCCAGCTTGTTGAGCAGCTGAACCAGCGGTCCGAAGAGCCAGGCAAAGGCGCGAAGAGGACCAATCACCAACAACCCGGTCCTCAGCGGCCTTGCAATCGCGACGCCCTTGGGGACCTGTTCGCCAAAGACGAGCTGCAGGTAGGTGGACATGATCAAGGCCAGAGCCACGGATGCGCCGAGCGCGACCCCCTCTTCCGCAAGCGGCAAGCCGCGAATCACAGGGTGGATGACGCGCGCCACCAATGGCTCCGCGACGAAACCGATCAGAAGCGAGGAGATCGTGATTCCGAACTGGGCAGCTGACAGGTGCCGGGTCAGCTGTCCCGTGGCTTCCACGAGCGCGTGGGCGCGCGAGTCCCCTCGCGCGGCCAGCTCTTGAACCCGCCCTCGGTCCAGGGTCACCATTGCGAACTCGCCAAGCACGAAGAAGGCGTTGGCGGCGATCAGACCCAGCATTGCAAGCAGGCCGAGCCCCAGCATCGCGCGCCAGCCTAACGCCCTAGGTCAGACGGTGCGTTCGTACCGCTCCCGTTCCCATTCCGTCACGGTCTGCTGCCACGCCTTCAGCTCCCACCGGCGCGAGACCGCGTAGTAGTCGCCGAACTCCTCGCCGAGCGCCTGACGCAGTGCACCGTCGGCCTGGAATGCATGCAGCGACTCCTCGAGCGAAGCCGGCAGCGCGGCGAGGTCGGTGCGCGAGTACGCGTCGCCCACCACCGGTTCCGGTGGCGGCGCGCCCCGGCGCAGTCCGTCAGCGGCGGACGCCACGATCGCCGCCAGGGCGAGGTATGGGTTGGCGTCGGCCCCCGGCCGCCGGCACTCGAGGCGATTGAGCTCCGAACGAGCCGAATGGATCGCCCGCACCGCGCACGATCGGTTTTCGACGCCCCAGCTCACGTTGGTGGGCGCGAAGTAGCCGGGCACGAGCCGCTTGTACGAGTTGATCGTGGGGTTGAGCAAGAGCGAGGCCGCGGGCAGGTGCTCGAGCACGCCCGCGATCGCCGACGCCAGCGTCAGGCCGCCGGCAAACACGTTCGTCCCCTCGCGCCAGCAAGAGAGGTGCACGTGACCGCTGGATCCTTCCTCCCCGGGTGCCGTCTTGGCGAGAAAGCTCGCCCGCATGCCCATCGACCGGGCGAGCTCTTTGACCGCGAACTTCGTGTAGGCGGCGTTGTCGGCCGCTTCGAGGGCGGGTCGGGCTGCGAGGTTGAGCTCGACCAGCCCTGGCGCCGCCTCGGTATGCACCGCCGTGAGCTCGACGCCCAGGTCGTCGAGCGCCGGGCGCAGCGCGCTGACAAAAGGATCGAGCGCGGTCACCTCGCCCGCGCTGTAGCTGATCCCACTCGTGACCAGGCGATCGTTTTCGTCGCGCAGGCGCATCTCGTATTCGATCGCCGCCACCGCGTCATATCCGACGTCCTGCATCTGCGCCAGCACGCCGCGCAGGACTTCGCGGGATGCGAGCTCGCAGCGAGCGCCGTCCGGCCAGCTCGGGGTGCCGAGGCAGACCCTCCAGCCTGGTCGCCAGCGCAGGTCATGCAGCGTCGACGTGTCTGGGTGCACCACAAGGTCGGCGGCTCCCGAGCGGATGCCGAACCTTTCGTAATCGGCGATCGGCATGTCGACGGGATCCAGCGCCAGCAGGAGGTCCGTCATCACCGTGCCGTGCCGCACGGCGGCGTCGAATGCGTCGGGTCGCAGCGCCTTGCCCCGCAGCGAGCCGTTGACGTCTGGGATCACGAGCAGCACGAACTCGACGTGCTCGGTCGGTCGGTAGTCGACCGCGCTCGCCGTGGCCTCCGCCTCGGTGTGGATCAACTCAGGTCCTTCATCGTCGCCGCCAACCTTGCCACCATCAGCTCGAGCTCGCCATCCGTGCTTGTGAGGGCCGGGGCGAAAACGACTTCGTCGCCCGCGTAGCCGTCAGGGGTCGAGTGGGTGGTCGTGATCAGCAGGCCATGCTCGATCGCAGAGTCTTCCACGCGCTCGTCGAAGCGGAGCTCATCCGGCATGCCGACCAGGCTGATCCCCAGCAGAAAACCGCGCCCGCGTACCTCGGCGACAAGCGGGTTGCCCCGCAGCGCGGACTCAAGGTCCGCCAGCAGTCGCGGTCCGCGCTCGCGCACTCTCTCCACCAATCGGGACTCGACGAGCGCGTCCAGCACAGCCAGTCCTGTCGCGCATGAGATTGGCGCGCCGTCCCACGTGTGTCCGAGGTCGAAGAAGCGCGAGCCCCGGTCGATCGCGTCGTAGACATGCTGCTTGCAGAGCAAGGCGCTGATTGGCGCGTAGCCCGCACCCAGCCCTTTGCCGACCGTCACGATGTCCGGCTCGATCGGGAGCTGCTGGTACGCAAACCACGTTCCGGTGCGGCCCATCCCGGTGACGACCTCGTCGAAGCAGATCAAAAATCCGTGCTTCGCCCGCCGCTCGTCCAGCCCGCGCCAGAACTTCTCCGACGGTGAGAACGCCGGCCGGGCGGCTCCGCTGATCGGCTCGCAGAAGAACGCCGCCACGGTCTGCGGGCCGGCTTCTTCGAGGCGAGCGTCCAGCTCGCGTAGGGCACCTTCGCCAGACCCATCCATCGATATGTGCAGGTGCGGCGACAGGTAGGGCTCGTAGGGGTGCTGAAGCGTACGCGTGCGTCCGGTTAGCGCGAGAGTCGCCATCGTCGAGCCGTGGTAGGCCTGCGCCGGCGAGATCACGCGCCACCGCTCGCCTTCTCCGCGATCCACGTGGTACGAGCGGGCGAGCCGCAGCGCGGCCTCGTTGGCCTCCGAGCCGCTGGAGGCGAAACGGACGCGCGCCATCTCGGGCGCGGTCGTGGTGATCAGCCGGTCGGCGAGCTGCTCCATCGGCTCGTTGGTGAAGTGGTCCATGTAGAAGTAGGCGATCTTCTCCGCCTGCCGGGCTCCAGCCTGGATCACCTCCTGCGCACCGTGGCCGAGGTTCGCCACCATCGCCCCGCCGGAGCACGCGTCCAGGATCTTCTTTCCGTCCGCCGTGTACACCCACACGCCTTCGCCGCGCTCGACGTTCGGGTACGCGAGACCAAGGAATCGTGGAAAGGTGCTGGTTTGCTCGGCGGTGATCACGTGCGCCTGGCCCCGGTCGCCACCTCGTCGCGGAAGCGGTCGAACAATCGCCAGGTCAACCTGCGCGAGTCAGCGGCTCGCCGCTGGGTCTCTTCCAGCAATCCCGCCGGGTCGACGCCTTCGGCGCGGAGCTCGTGCGGGTAGACGCGCACCCACTCCGCCATGATCGCGGGCGTCACCTCGGGATGGAACTGCAAGCCGAGGCTGCGCCCCGAGACGAACGCCTGCGGCCCGACGTCGGTCTCCGCGATGACCTCAGCGCCCGGCGGCGCGCTGAACGTGTCGAAGTGCCACTGGAACCACGGCCCTATGCCGATCAGCTCCGGATTTTTCGTCCGCACCGGGAGCCAGCCGATCTCCGCCTCCTCCGAACGGTAGAGCCTCGCGCCTAGCACTCGCGCCAGCATCTGGCCGCCGAAGCACAGACCGAGGATCGGCACATCAGCCTCGCGCGCCTGCTCGAACAACTTGGCCTCGCGGGGCACAAATGGAATCGAGTCGTCGAAGGCCGCGAACTCGGACCCGAGGGACACGATCAGGTCGTAGTCGCGCGGATCGAGGGCCCTGTCGTCCTCGTCGATGCGCACGGTCTCCACGCGCGCAGACTGCTCGTGGAGCCAGGTTGTCATGAGGCCGGGCGGAGTCGCCTCCTCGTGCTGGAGGATCAACGTGCGCGGCTTCCACGCTGCGGTCATCGCAGCTCCCTCTCGACCGAACCGGCCACGGCGCGGACCGTCTTGGCAAACCGGACCACCATCTCGCCCAGGTCGTCATCAGGCGTTGTGAAGGGCGGCGCGAAAAGCGTCTGGTCGCCCGCGAATCCGTCGCGCGTCGGCATCGTCGAGTAAACGATGACGCCCATCTCCATCGCAGTCAGATCGATGCGTCTGGCGACGCCCAGCGTCGGGGGCAGGAACGATTTGCCGTCTCGCGGATCCACATACTCGACGCCCAGCAGGAATCCGTGGCCACGCACCTCACGCACCATCGGAATCCCGGCGAGCGCCGCGGACAGCTCGTCGCGCAGCCGCGGCCCGCCGGCCCGTACCCGCTCGAGAAGCTGCTCGCTGCGCAGCACCTCGAGGACCTTCAGCCCTACGGCGCAGGACATCGGAGCGCCGTCCCACGTGTGGCCGAGCGTGAACCTTCGCGAGCCGTTCGCGAACGCCTGGTAGACGTGGTCCGTGCAGATGACGGCGCCGATCGCCGCGTAGCCCGCGCCCAGGCCCTTCGCGGTGGCGATGATGTCCGGAACGAGCGGCAGCTTCTCCGCGGCAAACCATTGGCCGCTGCGGCCGAGGCCTGTGACGACCTCGTCGTAGCAGATCAGGAATCCATGGCGGTCGCGGCGCTCAGCGAGGCCCTGCCAGAAACGCAGCGGCGGCGTGTAGGCCGGCAGCGCGGCGGCCGTGATCGGCTCGCAGAAATACGCGGACACGTTTTCCGGGCCGACCTCGTCCAGCACCTGGTCGAGGGCGGCGAGCGCTGCCTCCCCGCTCGGATCGAAGCGCCACGTGCTGGGAGGGATGTGGCGATGGGCCGGCATGTAGGGCCCGAACGGCGCTTGCAAGCCGGGCCGTCCGGTCAAGCCGAGGGTCGCCATGGTCGGGCCGTGGTACGCCTGCGCTGGAGAGATGACCTGCCATCGCTTCGGATCGCCGCGCTCGACGTGGTAGGCCCGCGCCATCTGGATCGCCATCTCGTTCGCTTCGGCGCCGCCGGTCACGAAGCGCACGCGGGTCATGCCTGGCGGAGCGATTTCCACGAGCTCCGCTGCCAGCTGCTCGCGCGGCGGGTTGGTCAGGCGTTCGTTGTGCACATATGAAAGACGCGAGGCCTGCTCGGCCGCCGCGCCGATGATGTCGCGCCGTCCGTGGCCGAGCGTGGCCGCCATCGAGCCTCCGCTCATCGCGTCGAGGTAGCGCTTGCCGGTCGAATCCTCGACCCACGCGCCGTCTCCGGAAACCACGACCGGATAGCGGCGGTCCAGCTCCAGCGGAAAGACATGGGTCGCGTTGCTCGCGACCACGGAATCAGGCACCGAACACCGGCTTCAGCGCGTAGTAGACCGCCCGATAGCGTCCATACGCCTCGTCGTAGGCCGCGCGGGTTGCGGCGTCGGGCACGTGCTCCTCCGGCCGATAGTGGACGAACGCGCTCACCGCCTCGGCGACAGATGGGAGCACGCCGGATCCGACGGCGGCCAGGATGGCGGCCCCGGTCGCGGTGGTCTCGATGTTGTCGGGCACGCGTACCGGAAGGCCTGTGACATCAGCCTTGATCTGCCGCCATAGCGGGCCCTTGGCGCCGCCGCCGACGATGGTCAGCCGGCGGACATCGAGGCCGGCTTTGGTCATCGCCTCCAGGATGTCCCGCAGGGCGAACGCGCTTCCTTCGAGTACGGCGCGGGTCATGTGTGCCCGCGTGTGGGCAAGGCTCAAGCCGAAGAAGGTGCCGCGAGCCGCGCCATTCCACTCCGGCGCCATCGCGCCCTGCATGCACGGCAGGAAGACGAGGCCCTCCGCGCCCGGGGTCACGTCGGCTGCGGGCGCGCAGATCGCGTTGTAGTCGGCGTCCGTGCCGAAGAAGTGATCGCGCCACCAGCGCAGGTTGCCGCCCGAGACGAAACCCGGGTTCTCCAGCAGCCAGCTGTCCGGGTCTCCGTGCGGGTGGCATTCGACGAGCATCGTGCGGTCTTCGCGCGGCGCCGAGGAAACGGCGCACACGGGCTCCGCGGTGCCCACCACGTCGCACACCTCGCCGGGCGCGAACACCCCCGCCCCGAGGGTGGCCGCCATCTCGTCCCCGCATCCGACCACGACGCAGGTATCGCGCGCGAGGCCGGTCGCCGAAGCAAACGTCTCCGTGACCCGGCCGATACCGTGAGTTCCCGGCACGAGCTCTGGCAGCATCGCCGCATCCAGGTCGACCGCGCCGATCACGTCGTCCGACCAACGACGTGTGCGAGGGTCGAGAAGCGCAAGTGACGACGCGTTCGAGTAGTCGACCATCGCGACGCCGGTGGCCTCCTGCACCGCGAAGGAGCCGGGAGGCATCAGCTTCTTGGTTTGGGCGAAGATCTCGGGCTCCTCGTCCCTGATCCACAGCGCCTTGAACACGGCGTGTGATGAATCCAGATTGGTCCCGGTGTGCGTGTAGAAGGACTCGGGAGATACGCGCTGTGCGAGCGCAGCCGCCTGGGCCTCGGCGCGGCGGTCCATCCAGATCATCGCGTTGCGGAGCGGTCTGCCGCGGGCGTCGCACGCGACCATGCCGTCCAACTGAGAGCCAAACGAGATGGCCTTGACGGCGGATGGCTCGACATGCTCGAGGACGCGCCGGATCGTGTTGCGCAGAGCGTCGATCCATTCCCGCGGGTCCTGTTCGGCCCATCCCGGATGCAGAAACAACACGTCGTACGCCTGGTAAGCCGACGCGACAAGCTTGCCGTCGGCGGAGTAGAGCGCGGTGTTGGTCCCCTGACTCCCGACGTCGCAGCCGATCACAAAGGGCCCTGTCACTGAACGATGACGACTTTCAGCCCCGAGCCCGAACGGATCGTTTTGAACGCCTCGTCGATCCGATCCAGGGGAAAGCGATGGGTCACGACCGAGGCCAGCTCGTCGCGGCGGCGCTCGAGGTAATCCATCGTGATCCGGTATTGCCGGTGGGTGGCGCCGTAGGCGCCGAGGATCGCCAGCTCCTTGTAGTGGAGCTGGTTCATGTCGAGCGCCGCGACCGGGTCGTGCTTGGGCAGCCCCGTGAAATAGACCACCCGCGCGCGCTTCGCGGCCATCTCGAGCGCGGCCTGTTGCGCTTGCTTCGAGGGCGCCGCGACGATGACGCGCTCCGGCCCGCGGCCTTCGGTGCGCTCCATGGCCGCCGCCACCCCGTTATCATCGCCGGCGACCCACGAGTCGTCGACGAAAGAACCGACGGCACGGAGAGCGACATCGAGGCGCTGCCGGTTGACATCGGTCAGGAAGACCTTGCTCGCGCCGCGGTCGCGCGCCATCACCGCCTGCCAGCAGCCGATCGGACCTGAGCCGATGATCACGACCGTGTCACCAAGGCGCACATCCAGCATCTCGATCCCGTTGAGCGCGCACGCGAACGGGTCGGCCACGGTCGCCAGGTCGGAGGGCAGGTCGGGCGGGAGCGGGATCAGGTTCTTGATCGCGATCGGCGGCACGGCCGCGTACTCCGCGTAGGCGCCGGGGTAGGGGTCGTAGCCGTACAGGAGGTGTTCGTCGCACAGGTTCTGCATACCGTCCATGCAGTAGCGGCAGCGCCCGCACGTGAGGATCGACCCCAGGAAGACGCGGTCACCCTTCTTCATCCCGGGCGGGAGGGTGGCGCGGGGCCCGACCTCCTCCAGGATGCCCACCGGCTCGTGACCCAGGATCCAGGGAGCCGGGGCGCGCGGGTCGCCGTTGAAGAACGTCCGGGCGTCCGTGCCACAGATCCCGCATGCCTCGACCCGTAGGAGCGCGCCTTCCGGGTCGAGCAAAGGCTCGGGTGCGGAACGGATCTCCACCATGTCGACGCCGGTCATGAAGGCGGCCTTCATCGCGCGGCCACCGAGCCGAGCTCCTGCTGCAGCGCGGCCATCGCCTTGTTCGCGGTCCATCTCTCGCGGATCACGCGCGACAGCGCCCGTGTAATGGCCTCCGGCGAGCGGTGCATGAAGATATTGCGACCGACCGAGCAGCCAATCGCTCCGACGGACATCGCCGACTCCATCCTGCCAAGCAGCTCGTCATCCTCGAGGCGCGACCCTCCCGCGAGTACCACCGGGATGCCGTTGGCTGCCTCCACAAGCTTGCGAAACGACGCCGCGTCACCGGGCCAGTTGGTCTTGATGATGTCGGCGCCGAGCTCTCCGCACAGCCGGACGTTGCGCCGCAGGTACTCGAATCCATACCGGTCCTTCAGGTCGTCGACCGATGCATACGTGGTCGGGAACTCGGCCTCCGCGATGAGCGGAATGCCGAGCGATTCGCAGCCGCGACCCACCGAGGCCAGCGTGCGGATCATGCCGGGCTCGCTGTGACCGGATAGGGCCGTGAAGAGCACGACGGCGTCTGCGCCCAGCTTCGATGCCTCTTCGACCTCCGCGATCTGCACGACCTCAGGCTCGCCTTTTTCGGGGTTGGCCGAGGCCGACAGAAGCAGGGCCAGGGACGTTGTGGGCGCAAAGGCCGGCTCCGCGATCCGGATCATGCCCTTCGACATCATGATCACGTTCGCGCCGCCGGCCACCGCCTCTTTCGTGCGGGTGGTGATATCCGCCAGCGGCTCGAGGAATTGCGGCGAGGTCATGCCGTGATCGAGCGCGCAGATCACGGACACGCCCGCGGAATCGATGACGCGCTTCATGCGCATCGACTTGCCGACACCTCTGATCACGACAACCTCCTTCCTGGTCCGCGCCGCAGCACGGTGAACTCGAATGCGTCGGCCAGGTGATACTCGTACGACGAGAGCACCGGCGCTCCGTCTTCCGAATAGTCGACCTGCCAGATCGCCAGCAGCAGCTCTCCCCGCGGGACACCGAGACGCCGAGCCACGGTGACGTCGGCCCGCACTGGGCGAAAGCTGGCGACGCCGTGGTGGATCACCAGCCCGAGTTCGCGCTCGAGCACCTCGTAGATCGACCGCGTGAGCATCTGATCGGCAATCTCGGGCCGCTTGGCGATGAGACGGCCCGGCAGGATATCGCGCGAGAGCACAATCGGCTTGCCGTCGGCCGTTCTCACGCGTTCGACCACCAGCACGTCCGAGCCTGGCTGCAGCTCCAGACGCGCCGCTTCGCTGACGGTCGCCGGCTCCATCGAGTGCCGGGCCTGCTCGATGCCTGCCTGCATGCCCGCGGCGCGTATCGCGTCGGTGACACCGAAGTTGAGGTCGAGGCTGTTGGCGACGCGCCGGCTGTCGGCCACGTAGGTGCCCGCGCCCCACATCCGGCGCACAAGCCCCTCGCTCTCCAGGGCGCGAAGGGCCTCGCGCAGGGTGGCGCGCGAAACCCCGAGCTCCACGGCCAGCGCGGGCTCCGACGGGAGGCGGGATCCTGCCGGCAGCATGCCGCGGTCGATCCGCTGCGTGAGCTCGTCCCGGACTCGAATGGAGCGGGGCTTGGAGCGTGTTTCGGCGGGTCCGGCGGGCATTGGCGTACCTAGTATCTTGTCCGACAACTCTCAGGTCAAGGCTGAGAGTTGTCTGGTAGCCGAAACGGCGGCCTTGACTTCGAAAAGGGCCTCCCATAGCATTCGCACACACCATCGGGGCGTCAGACAACTTGATCACGGGGCCGCCACCAAACGGCGCCCGTAGAGGGGGTAATTGACTTGTATGAGGAGCGGCGCAAGGTAGGGACGGTTGCTTATCGGGAGGCGAGCCCGGCCTATTTCGCCAAGCGGGCTCTCAAGCGTCATGCGGCCTTCTGGTCGCTGTGGTCGCTGGGAGTGGCGGCGGTCATCTCCGGCGACTTCTACGGCTGGAACCTCGGCTTCGGGGTCGGCGGTCTCGGCGGATTCCTGATCGCGTCGATCGCGATCACCGTCATGTACTACGGCCTCGTCTTCAGCATCGCCGAGATGTCGCCGGCGCTGCCACACACTGGCGGTGCGTATTCGTTTGCTAGATCCGCCTTCGGACCATGGGGCGGATTCATCACCGGCCTGGCCGAGAACATGGAGTACGTCATCACGCCGGCGGTCGTGGTCGGCGCGATGGGCTTCTTGATGCAGGCCATCGTCGTCTCGCTCTTCAACGTGACGGGCGACCCATGGTGGAACAGCGTCTATGTCTGGTTCATCATCTCGTACATCGTTTTCGTCGCCATCAACATCCGCGGCATCGTTGCCACCATGCGTTTCACGGTCGCGATCAACATCGTCGCCCTGGGCATCCTGGCCTTCTTCTTCGCGTCCGTGCTCTTCTCCGGGAAGCTGAACCTCAGCCTGCTGACCAACATCGCGCCGCAGCCGGGCCAGACATCGTTCCTTCCCTTCGGACTTGCCGGAATCTTTCCGGCGATTCCGTTTGCCATCTGGTTCTACCTCGCCATCGAGGAGCTGCCGCTTGCGGCGGAGGAGTCACATGACCCCAAGCGCGACATCCCGCGGGCCGCGGTCTGGGGCCTGACCACGCTGGTCGTCACCGGCATCGGGATCTTCGTCTTGAACACGGCGATCGATGGCGGCGCCAAGGCGATCGGCATCTCCGCCACGCCACTGTTCGACGGCTTCAAGGCGGTCTACGGCAACAACGCCGGCGCTGCGTTCCTCGCGTTGATCGGTCTCGGTGGCCTGATCGCGAGCTTCTTCACCATCATCTACGCGTACGGCCGCAACACGTACTCGCTGTCTCGTGCGGGCTACTTCCCGCACTTCCTTTCGGAGACGCACCCGACCCTCAAGACCCCACACATCGCGCTCATCGCCGGTGGCGTGGTGGGCCTGGCGCTGGCGTGCTTGATCACCTACCTGGGCACGACCCAGAACCTGGTCGCGGGCCAGGTCGTGGGCGCTCTCCTCTACATGGCGGTGTTCGGCGCCGTCATCTCGTACGCGATGCAGTGCGCCTCGTTCATCATGCTGCGGCGCCGGCTGCCCAACATCGAGCGGCCGTACCGCAGCCCACTCGGCGAGTGGGGCGCGGGCGTCGCCGGCGTCATCGCCGTCATCTCGCTGATCTCGCTGTACGCCAACGAAACGTACCGGCCCGGTGTGGTCGGCACGCTCATCTACTTCCTCGTCGGCATCGCCTACTTCGCCATCGTCGGCCGCCACCGCCTGGTCCTCTCGCCCGAGGAGGAGTTCGCGCTGACCCATGGCCAGCACGGCGACCCGGCGAAAGAGGGCTACGGTCAGACCCATGTCAGCGACATCCCGGCCGAGGGCGCGGCGCCCAAACCGGCGGGTGCGCCCTCCGGCGGATCAAGCTAGCTCAGTCATCGATTCGAACCTAAGCTGGTGGGCGCGCGAGAGCGCTCACCAGCGCTTGTTTTGATGTGGACCCTGGAGGTGGTGTCGAGATGCTGACCAAGGACAAGGTGGCACGGCCCGATCGCGAGCCGGCGCTCAGCAAGGACCAGCTCGCCTCCGAAGTCGAGAAAGGCTTCATCGACACCGTCGTCGTCGCGTTCACCGACATGCAGGGCCGCCTGATGGGCAAGCGTGTCGACGCCGAGTACTTCATGGAATCCGCGGGCCATGGCGAGTCGGTCGAGGGGTGCAACTACCTGCTCGCGCTGGACATGGAGATGGACCCCATCCCGGGCTACCAGATGGCCAACTGGGAGTCCGGCTACGGCGACTTCGACCTGGTGCCCGACTTCGCGTCGCTGCGGCGCATCCCCTGGCTCGACGCCACCGCGCTGGTGCTGTGCGACGTGGCCTGGCACGACGGTAAGCCAGTCCGCCCCTCGCCGCGTCAGGTACTGCGGGCGCAGGTCGAGCGGGCCCGCGCGCTGGGCTTCGAGCCCATGTTCGGCTCGGAGCTCGAGTTCTTCCTGCTCAAGGAGACGTTCGCCGAAGCGCACGCCAAGCATTACATCGACCTGACGCCGTCGGTGCCCTACATCCTCGACTACCACATCCTCGCCACGACCTACGACGAGCCCTTCCTGCGCGCCGTACGTAAGGGGATGAAGGGGGCGGGCATCCCGGTCGAGAGCTCGAAGGGGGAGGCGTGGCCGGGTCAGCAGGAGATCAACTTCCGCTTCTCGGACGCGGTGTCGATGGCCGACAACCACGTCATCTACAAGAACGGGATCAAGGAGATGGCGCACCAGGCCGGCTGCTCTGTGACGTTCATGGCCAAGCCCGACCACCGGTGGATCGGCAGCTCGTGCCACGTCCACTCGAGCCTGTGGAAGGACACGCGGAACACGTTCGACGGCGAGTCCGACGTGTTCAAGCAGTATCTGTCAGGCCACATCGCGTATGCGTCGGAGCTGGCGATCTTTCTCGCGCCCAACATCAACTCGTACAAGCGATACGCCGCCGGCAGCTGGGCGCCCACCACGCTGGCGTGGGGCCACGACAACCGGACGTGTGGGTTCCGCATCGTGGGTCACGGCCAGCACCTGCGAACCGAGTCGCGGATCCCGGGCGCGGACGTCAACGCCTACCTGTGCTTCGCGGCGCTCCTCGCCGCCGGTTTGCGCGGCATCGAGGAGAAGCTGAAGCTGCCCCCAGAGTTCAAGGGCAACGCGTACGAGTCGGACGTGCAGCGCTTCCCGGGCTCGCTGCGCGAGGCGATCGGCAACCTGGAAAGCGGAAGCATGGCCCGTGCCGCCTTCGGCGACGACGTGATCGACCACTACCTGAACTACGCACGCACAGAGCAGTCGCTTTTCGACAAAGTCGTGACGAACTACGAGCGCGAGCGGCTCTTCGAGCGCGGCTAGGAGTGGGTCGACTCGACGGCAAAGTCGCCGTCATCACCGGTGCGGCTGGCGGGATCGGGCGCGAAGCCGCGCTGCTGTTCTCGTCCGAGGGCGCGCGTGTTTGCGTCGCGGACGTGGGCCGCGAGGCGGGGGAAAAGACGGCGTCCGAGTGCCGCGAGGCGTTCTTCTTCGCCGCTGACGTCAGCGATCCGGAGAGCGTGCAGGCGATGTTCGAGGAGACAGCAAAGCGCTACGGGCAGATCAATGTGATCTACAACAACGCGGGCATCATGCCGCCCGACGACGACTCGATCCTCGTCACCGAGCCGGACGCGTGGGATCGAGTCCAGGCGGTGAATGCCAAGGGCGTCTTTCTCTGTTGCAAGTACGGCATCCCCCACCTGCTGAAGGCGGGAGGCGGGTCGGTGATCAACGTGGCGTCGTTCGTGGCGATCCTCGGCGCGGCGACCTCGCAGATTGCTTACACGGCCTCGAAGGGCGCGGTTCTTTCGATGAGCCGCGAGCTCGCGGTGCAGTTCGCGCGCCAAGGGGTGCGGGTGAACGCGCTGTGCCCGGGGCCGGTGGAGACGCCGCTGTTGATGCGGATCTTCAACGAGGACCCGGGGGCTTATCAGCGTCGCCGCGTCCATCTGCCGATGGGACGACTGGCGAAGGCGCGAGAGATCGCGAACGCCGCCCTGTTCCTCGCGAGCGACGAGTCGAGCTACGTCAACGGAGCGACGTTCATGGTCGATGGCGGCCTGACGGCGGCGTACGTAACGCCCGAGTAGGTGAATTTTCGCCTGTTAAGAGCATTGTCCTGGCGTACTTATGTTCGTAGATTGATCGCGTGCTCGACTCGGTCATCCCCAACGCATCCGATGGCGCCAAGCTCGCACTTGAGCTGGTTGGCCTCCGCCAGGAGATCGACCGGCTCGAGCTGAGGTTCTCCCAGGCGGCGGCGACCTTTGCCAAGACCACTTTCTGGGATGACGAAGGCTCCAACAGCGCCTTGGACTGGATCCGCTTCAACTGCCGGATGACCTCCAACGCGGCCGCCGACCGGCTCACGGTCGGCGACCGGCTTGCGAACCTGGGCCGGTCAGCTCAGACGATGGAGTCGGGGGAGATCGGATTCGCCCATCTCGCCGTGATGGCGCGGACCGCGGAGGCGGTCGGTGAGGCCTTCGACGAGGACAGGCTGCTGCAGCTGGCGAAGCTCAACTCACCCGGCAAGTTCCACTACAAGTGCTTGCACTACAGGCACGCGGTCGATGCCAAGGC
>WNGJ01002640.1_pt1 | contig 47239 bp, 43 predicted proteins | sample 5400611 | NCBI WGS metagenome assembly WNGJ01 (sample SAMN13153375, study PRJNA577476) | soil metagenome | isolation source: 40 cm soil or saprolite under Garry oak tree replicate 1 | place: USA:California | collected 2016-06-15
CGTCCGCCCGCCGCGCCGCCGCCAGCCCCACCTGGCGGCCAGCTCCGCCACCAGCCTCAGCCCCCGGCCGCCGCGGTCAGTGACCTCGACCCGGACCACGCCGCCGACGGCCCGGACCGCGACCGTGACCGTCTCCCCTTTCGCGCCCGAGCCGCTATGCCGGACGCTGTTCCCGAACAGCTCCCCAGCAGCGCCGCGTCATCCCCGCATGGATGCCCCGGCCCGAGCACGCCGGCCGTGAACGCCCTGCAACCCGCGCCCGCTCCGCCCGCCCGGCCACCGTCACGCTCTCCTGGACAACCGCCCTGGCCACCAGCGCACCCGCCTTCCCCGCCCGCCCCGCGGCCGGGAAACCGCCCGGGACCGCGGCCGGACACACGGGGATGCACGCCCGACTCGGCGGCCCGCATCAAGCCGGAAACACGCCGGCGGCGCGGCCCGTCCGTGGCCGTCCGTGGAACAGCCGACGGTGCGCACCGACCGTGATGAGGCACGAATCCCGTCCGCTATACGTCCGTGGACACCGCGACACGCCGCCCCGCAGCGCTACAAGATGACACACCACGGGACAGAGAAGAAACGGCCCGCATAGCCGAGAATTCCTAGCTAGCGGGCCGTTTTCGCAGGTGGTGGCAGGTGTTGGGTTCGAACCAACGTAGGCTGAGCCGACGGTTTTACAGACCGCTATGGCTCATGTTGTTCTTTGCTGTGTGACCTGCGGTGACGCTCGTATGCTGGATCGACGGCCGCGTTGCGTCCCACGAATGTCCCACGCGGTGAGGACCAGGCTCAGAATGACATGCCCGGCCCCCGATGCCGGGCTGATTACGGCGCGAAGCGCCACGATCTTCATCGGATCTCCACGACGTCTCCATATCGTCTCCACGCCATCGCCTTCGGCTCGGGGCGTACGGGGCTTACCGGGCGTTGCTTGACGCGCGTGACATACGTCGACGCTGCAGGTCGCGTGTCGCTCTGCCAGACCGGTGGTCCCGGCAGCGGTGTTCTGTGCCTGCATGTCCTCACCGGGCCCTACGCCTGAGCCTGCACCGATGATCGCCGCAGATCAGGCGGCGGAAGACCAGGGAGGGATTCATGAAGAGGAAGATGTCATGGGCGCTGCTGGCTGGAGGGATCGCGCTGACCGCCTCGACCGTGGCGGCGGCGCCCGCGGCCGCGGCTACCAGCGGGAGCGAGACGTTCAAGGGCACCATCGTGACCTCGGGGGTGTCGGGTACCCGTACGGTCATCACCAGCGTGGTCATCGCCAAGGGGGCGTTCAGCGGCGTCGGCCGGATCGTCGAGGTCCCGAACCTGCCCACCGACCCGGACAACGTCAGCCGGGACGACCTCGTCTTCGCCAGTGGCAGCATGCACCTGGTCAGCACGAACCTGGACTTCTCGGTCTCCGTCAACCCGCTCAGCTGCGTGGCCACTGCCACGATCCACCCACCGGGGAAATCGTCGGCGGCACCGGGCAGTTCGCCAATGCGACCGGCAGCGGCACCGGCACCGTTACCGGACCGGCGGTCCTGGCCCGCAACCCCGACGGCAGCTGCAATTTCGAGCACGTTCCGCTCCACGAGGTGGACATGTTCACATCCACCGGCACGCTGTCGTTCTGACGATGCGCGCCGTGGCACCGCGGCGCCCTGGTCCTCGTCATCACCCAGCGATCTACGAATTACGAGCGTGTTCCCGTGCGTTGGCCGCAGGTTCAAAGCCTGCGCTGGCCTCATGTTCACGAGTTGTTGCTGGTGGCGGTCGTTGGCTGTTGACGGCGGTTCGGGGACATCTCGGGGACACGCTCGTAATGCGTAGGCCAGGTGTTCGATGGAGCTGCGCTGTCGTACGACCGTCCGTTTTTCAGGCCGGACATACCCCCAGTTGCCGCGGATCGTGCGAGTGTGCTGCGTCGTCGCTGGTCGCTGAGGCTTGCCGTTGGCTGCTGCTGTCACCGTTGCTGTCAGGCGGCAGCGGCTCTCTACCCGTGGGGAGGGTAGGCATCGTTCAGGTGCTGCCGGATGGCCGTGATGTTGTCCAGTCCTCTGGCCTTCAGTCTCTTGATCACATCGCGGCCTGCCAGGACGACTACCGGGTACCCGTCTTCGCGGATTTCCTTTTAAGCCTGGCGTCGAGGTAAGAGGTGGTGACCAGGACGCCGAATTGGCGGTGCCGGAGCCGCGAGATGAGACGGCTTTGTCTCTCTTACGCCGACACTGTTGGTCGGCGCGTAGCACTTGGCCTCCAACGCGAACTCGACGGCAACGGGGTCCGCATGCGGACCGAGCAGGTACTCCCCGACCGCATCCCGGCCACCGTCGCGCCACGGGCGGGTGACGTCGATCTTGTCTACGTTGGGCTCGCTCACCCGCATTAAGGGCAAGGTTGCAGCCATTCTGAGCAGGCGTGAACTCATCCTCAATATTGGGTCGGAGGATGGGGTTGAAATCGGAATGAAGTTCGTAATCTTGAACAGTAAAGGCATCGACGTGACGGACCTGATAACGGGGAGGTCCTCGGGACCGTTGAAGTCCCTAAGACCGTTGTTAAGGTGGTCCGTGTCGACGGCCCGCATCTATCTGTAGCTAGGACTTTTAGAACACTTAGGGGGACTCCAGGTATCTTTGGTTCCATTTCCTCGATCACCGGCACGCCGAGCAGACCTGAGACTCTCGATATCACACCGGGGTCAAGTCTCAAGGCTGAATTGTCCGAGGAAGAGTCCTATATCAAGCGGGGCGACATTGCACCCGCAACGCAGGGGATGAATACGACGACCTGTAGACCTCTTCAGCGGCTATTTCCTCTCGGATTAACATGGTAGTCAGTGCGTAGTACGTTAGTCCCTCGCGGGACGGTCATAAACGGCTAGCGCCTAACCAGGTTGAACTCGTAGGGCTCGGTTCATTGCCAGGGTTCTGTGGGTGAGGACCTCCGGTCGGCGCTTCACGACCTGCGGCGGGAGAATGTGCGCCTGCGCGTGCGGCTGGGCGAAGATGGCAGAGACCGGGAGGGGGACAGCTGGCCAGGTGGCCCTGGACGAGATCAGCCGTAAGGGCCGTGCGGATGCTCCCCGAGCAGCCTGCGGCGGCGCGGCGGTGCCGAAGCCCAGAGGTCTTCGGGCAGCGAGAAATTGACAAATGGCCAGAACCGCTGGGAAATGTAGCGCCTCCCGTAAATCACCTGAAGCACGATCCGGTGATGGCCGGAGCGGTTGGTGGCGCCACGGTGCCAGGCCTGGCCGTTAAGCACCACACAGTCGCCAGCGCGGGCCAGGAGGCTCACATAGCCGCGCCCGTCCCACGCCAGCTCGTCCTCGGATCTGGGCGGCAGGCGGCCGCTGCGATGGCTGCCGGGGACAATCTGGGTGGGGCCCAGCTCCATCGGGACGTCGTTGAGGTAATACATGGCGGTGACCACGAAGCAGGGCATGTCCATGCCTTCGGGCAGCCTTGCCCCTGCGGGCACAGGCACCAGGACCGTTTCGTCCACGTGCCAGGTATCGACTCCCGTGCCCGGCCCCGTGTAAATGGTGTTGTTCGCGATGACATGGCAGGTGTCACCAAGGATCTGCTCGGCCAGGTCAACGACCGGCGGCCGGTCGAGCATCGCCGCGAATTGCGGTCCACGGCGGAACATCTGGGTCCGGTGCAGCGCAGTCGGAAGGCCCGTGGGGCATGGCGACTGATGCGCCTGGACGACACCGTCGCGGAGGATGGCTACCTCCTCCGGGGAGAGCAAGCCCGGGGCCATCACGAACCCGTCCCGCGTGAAGTCACGCACCCATTGGCCCAGCGATCCCGGCGTCGCCATGACGGGCCGACCGCCCCGGTCACTCATCACGCCACCTCCCGCATCCCCGCACGGCGGGCGCCCGAGGCACGATCGGGCGCCTGGCGGGCAGCGGCGGCTGGCGGCCGCAAGCAATGCAGCGGGCCAGTTGTGAACGGCTGCCGCAGCCGTGGCTGTCGGTATGATACGGGGCCATGCCCGAAGTTACCCCAGGCTGAACTCGCAGGGCTCGGTTCATTGCCAGGGTTCTATGGTCAGGCCGGTCTTGGCGAGGCAGGCCCTGATGAGATGGGGCCGGATCTTCTTCAGCCTGCGCTTGACGATGCGGACCAGGCTCGCCAGGTCAGGTGCGGCGACGTTGGCCATGGCCCGTTTCAGCAGCGACCACACCGCCTCGCCGATGCTGTCCCCCAGCCGCACCCGTTCACGCCGCTGCTGCCCGGCGGGCGTGTACCCGCCGCTCTGCGCGTACCGCATGACACGGTTATAGGACAACAACCGGCGAACGCCGCGACCTGACCACTACGAGTTCAACCTGGTTAGCTGGCCGGGCGGCGACTGATGGCAGTCGACACCAGCAAGCCTAATATCGCCCGTGTGTACGACTACTACCCGAATGTACGATTACCAACTGGGCGGCAAGGACAACTTCGAGCCGGACCCGGATCGCGGCGGAGAAGGTGCTCGCGCTGGTGCCCGGGCTGCGCCGGGCGGCGGTGGAGAACCGGCGCTTCCTGCGCCGGGTCGTCCGGCTCCTGGCGGCCGAAGCCGGCATCAGCCAGTTCCTCGACATCGGCGTGGGGCTGCCCACCCAAGGTGCCGTGCACGAGGTCGCGCGCGAGGTCAACCCCACGCGCGCGTCGTCTATGCGGACTATGATCCGGTCGTCGTCTCGCATGGCCAGGCTCTGCTCGCGGTCAGCGACCTGAGCATCATGGGCAGCGGCTTCTTCCCCGATAAGTCGGCCCTGGCCGAGGCGGTGGCGGTGTATGAGAGGGCCAGCGAGCGCGCCTGAAATGCGTTGCGCGCAATGGGGCGGCATGGCAGCGTTCTGACGATGCTTCCAGCCGATCACGGGAGGTTGATCGCGGTGATCATGGTTCGTGGCAAGGCTTCATCCGCCGCCTCGGCAACAGAGCGCATCGCAGCCTGATCAGGCAACACAGGAGCAGACCGGCCACGCTGGTCCGTACCTGGGTCCAGCGACTTCACCGCATCGAACCCCATGGAGCATCAGTGTCTTCGCATCCTTCCTTCGAGCCGCTCCCCGGACCCGAAGGCCAGACCACCCCAGTCCTGCGGCACGGCGACACCGTGCTGCGTCCGGCAGGACCATGGACACCTACCGTCCACGCCCTCCTCATCCACCTGGAGAACGCCGGTTTCACAGGCAGTCCCCGCGTCATCGGCAACGGATATGACGGTCACGGACGCGAGGTCCTGACCTACATTCCCGGCGACTTCGTGCACCCGCACGCCTGGAGCGACGAAGGGATCTGGCAAGTCGGCCGTCTACTGCACGATCTTCATGACGCCACCGCCGACTTCCAACCCCCACCCGACGCGGTCTGGCACCGCTGGCCCTTCAACGGTGACGCACCCGACGCCATCATCAGCCACCGCGACACCGGACCGTGGAACATCGTCGCCCGCGACGGTCTGCCGGTCGCCTTCATCGACTGGCCGACCGCCGGGCCGACCGAACGACTCGACGAGATCGCCGCTACAGCCTGGCTGAACGCGCAACTCCACGACGACGATGTCGCCGAACGCCAGAACCTACCCGACCCCACCGCCCGCGCCGCCCAACTGCGCCACTTCCTGGACGGCTACCGACTGGCCACCACCGATCGCCGCGACTTCGTCACCAGGATGATCGAGTACGCCATCCGCGACTGCGCTGCCGAAGCCATCGAAGCCCACGTGACACCCGCCCAGGGCGACACCACCACGCTCTGGGCCATCGCCTGGCGGGCACGATCCGCCGCCTGGATGATCAGGCACCGGCACCTGCTCGAACACGCCACCACTACCTGACCAACATCCCATCCCCGGGCCTGGGGCGCCGTCCGCAGGGCAAGGCGCCTGGAGGCGGAATGGCACCGGAGGAACCCCGGGACGTCATCTGGATGCGCCCTGAGCACGCGGCCCACCCCCGGCTCGCGGAACTGCTCGCACCGGCCTCACAAGCGCAGCCGAGCCCAACCGAAGCAGCCGCTGAGCCGCCCGGCCGCTACCGCGACATCCTCGCGCGCATCCTGAGCGGCCTCCTTGTCCCGGACCTGGCAGGCGTGGACCACTAAGGTACCGAAGACGTCCTTCTGGTCTAGGATCAGCATCTTTGGGTCGGCTCAGGACACGGCCTTCCAGCGGTCGCAGAAGGCGATGACCTCGCGGTCCTGGGTGTCCTTCGTCAGGTCGGCCAGGAACCGCAGCCGGTAGTCATGCGCCAGCCTCCTAACGGTTCTTTCCTATCCATGAAAGACCTTCCCTGGCGTGGGTGCCGGAGGTCGGCTCGTGCTCGGCCGAATCACGAGAAAAGGAGTCAATCACTCCGGCAAATCACGGTAGAACGGGTACGGGCCTTTTGCGCGGGCCGGGACGGGGCCGTCTGGGCGGTGGGAGAGAACTGGAGGGTTGATGAACATCAGCGTCCGGTATATGCGGGATCTCAAGCGGACCTATTGGTGCACGCTGTACCTCCGCCGCAAGGCGACCATGGTGCTCACGTCCGCCGGGGTCCTGGTGCTCCTGGCCGCGTTCCTTCCCTCGAGGTCCAGCCAGGCGGCGACGGTCGTGCTGGCCGCGATCGGCATCATCCTCCTCGTCGAGGTGCCGCTCGTGATCTGGCTCATGGTGGTCAGGAACTGGGACGCGCTCAACGAGGAGGTCGAGGTAACGGTAACCAGCGAGGAGATCGTCCAGCGGACGGCCACGACGTCATTGCGGCTCAGTTGGGACATGGTGCAGCGGATCATCAGCCTGAAGGACATGTGGCTCTTCTACACCAGCCGGCTGAAGCTCGTGACGCTCTACAAAGTGGCGCTCACCGCCGCGCAGCAGGCGGAGTTGGCGGCTTTCATCGAGGCCCGGAAGCGCTTGTTAGCGGGATTTCCGCACCTGTACTTTCCACCCTTGGAGCCTGCGGCTCTCGCGGAGCGAGGCGGTCGGGAGGTTGCACTTTGCCGCGATTTCGTCTTACAGCCGCGCGAACACGTTGATGGCCGAGGCCGGGGGCCTGCTGCCAGCTGCGACACGGAGCAGCGAGCTCCTCGGCCTGGCTGGCCCTTGCCCGCACCGGCACCGGCACCTTGAGCTCATCAGCTGGGCAGGCCCGCCTGGTCGAACCGATCCAGCAGGCTGGGCTTGCGTTGGTGCTGGGCGCGCAGGTCCAGGAACCGCTTCCTGAACGCAGCCGGATCTTCCTGCCGGTCAGCGAGCGCCTGCAGGTCCCGCAGCAGCGACGCGGCCAGGTTGTACGACCCCGCCGCGGATTCTAGCGACGCCGAGCTCGGTAAGGATTATCGTCGCTCGCATGGCCTGGACGGGTTCGAGGCGCACATTCTTCCTACTGCCGCGCTTCGCCATGAGCCAGGCGCTGGCCGAAGCTGGCGCCCAGGTCGCCGTCAGTTCAGACTCCGTGGCTTGGGGGAGGCTCGTACCAGGTCCGTTCGGCCCTCAAATCGGGTAGTGGGCCGGACCTGAACTCTTCCTCAGTCAGTTGCCGGCCGACATCTGCCCGAGGGCGCTAACCGCTGGTGATGACTGGACTCAGGAATGTCACAGGCTCCTGGCCAAGTGGACGCCATGCGTAGAAGGGGGCACCATGAGTGACGTGACGATCGCTCAGGCCTGGCCCGCCGCCGGCCGACCGTTCACCGTCGCCGAGCTGGACCGGATGCCAGATGACGGCCGCCGGTACGAACTGCTGGACGGGGTGCTCATCGTGAGCCCCCGGCCGACGACAATCCACCAGGTCGTGGCGGGACGGCTGCTCCGTGTGCTGGCAGATGCTTGCCCCGAAGACCTTTGCGTCGTACCTGAGTCGGCCGTCGAGCTCGGCCCGCAGACCGAGTTCGATCCCGATCTGGTGGTGGTCCGCCTGGACCAGATCGGCGGCGCGAAGTTCACCGAGCCGCCGCTGCTCGTCATCGAGATCCGGTCGCCCAGCACCGCCCTCATCGACCTGAACAGGAAGAAAGCCGCGTACGAGAGGTTCGGCGTCCCCGCGTACTGGATCGTGAACCCGGACCCGCCCCAGCCGGAACTGACCGTTTTCGAGCTGCAGGACGGGCGTTACGCTCTCGCGGCGAAAACGTCAGGGCCTTTCGCCGCCCACCGCCCCTTCACCGTGAGCATTTACCCAGCGCGCCTGACCGACGGACTGCGCACCTGACCGGGCACTGCTTTGCCGTGGGCCCACCGCGTGGGCCGCACCGATCAGGTACTTGCACCGCCAGCCCGGACGCCGGTTACCGTCGGCCCTTTCGCTGGGATCTGGTCGGCCTGGACCGGGGCTGGCGGCGCTTCACCGCCTCACCGGTGGCGGGACGGGTGAGCCGGAATATTCGGGTGGACAGGTCACGGATCGCCTTGTAATCCTTGGCCTGCTGTGCCAGCGGCAAGGCCGCCTGGAAGTGGGCGAGCGCCGCTTCGGTGTCGCCGAGGATGGCCAGCGTGTCACCGGCGAGTATCCGGGTCCGGATGTCATCGGGCCAGCGTTCGAGGTTCTCGGCGATCTTCGCCCGCGCGTCGTCTGCATGCCCGGCTTCGGCGAGCGCGACTGCCGCCTGACCGGCGAAGAAACCGTGCCTGGCCGGGTCGACGGCGGCCAGCGCCTCGCTCAGCGTGACGGCTTCGGTTCCCTGGCCTGCGCGGCCGAGGTCACCGATGAGGGTGACCGGCCAGCCCGGGAACCGGCCCGCCTGATCCTGGTTTCCCGCCAGTGCGCTGCCGAACTCCTCCGGGCGGCCCGGGAACCCGGCTGCGGCCTCGGCCAGGAGCCGGGCGCGCCGCGCCAGATCCTTCTTGGCGGCCGCGAGCCTCGTGGCCAGCCCGCCGGGCAGGTGCGGCAGCGACAGCCGCGCGGAGGCGTCCGCGAGCATCCGCCACCCAGCCGGATTGCTGGCCCCCGCCCGCGCCATCCGTCTCCTGATTACCGCGTCCGCCTCGTTCCGGTGCGCCGGGCACATGCGGTCCCGGGAATCGGCCAGGTCGGCGGGGAACTTGAACCGGCGGCCCGCGCAGGCCGGGCAGCCGGGCCGGGGAGAAGCCGTCACGGTGAGCTCGACCAGCGACCGGTCCAGCTCTACGGGGCCGAACGCCTGCTGAACGAAATCGGTGATCGCGCCGAGGCCGATGGCTTCCCACTCCGCGGACTCGGCCACGATGACGGCCTCACCGAGCGCTGGCCCGGGGTTCCCGGACAGCAGGGCCGGCACCTCCCCGTGTGCCGCGAGTTCCGCGTACCGTCCGGACGTAACGGCGTCCTCATGGGCGGCGGCAGTCGTTATGGCCCGGCCGCCGAGCCCGGCCAGCACGGCCGCCATCGTCGTTTCCCGCTGTCTTGCCATCTCGGCCAGCGACCACACCGGCACGTAGACGACGATCTCGAGCGGCCATGCGTTGGCGGTAGCCACCGCCTCGGGGCGCGGCGCCAGCCATTCGAGCGGGTCCCAGGTGACCACGAACAGCCGCAGCACGTCGGCCATCCTGGCCTGTGCCGGGGCAAGGCCTTCCCACCTGGCCGCCAGTTCGAGCAGCCTGGTATCGGTGAGTGGCGGACTGGCCAGCAGGGCCCGGACGTCGCCGGGAAGGCCGGACAGCAGGGCCGCGTTCGTCTCGGTCATCGCTACCGAGGATTTTGGCACAGAACGGCCATTGACCGGGTCCTGGAGCTGGCACCACCGGTCGTTCGGATGAATATTCCAGCGGAAATGGGTGCGGCCGGACAGCGTGGCGGGCGAGAGCGGCACGCTCGCTGAGGCGGCTACCTATCACCGAGACCAGCCACCCCTCCGCGATCAGAGTTCGCGGGCGCGGGCTGGTCGGCTCCGCTGAATGACTACTTCGGCCCGTCCGTGCAGGCGCAGTACTTCCCCGGCGTCATCGACGCCTGCACCTACGGCGGCGCCATGCACGCGCTGCCCTGGTACCTGGACGCGGGCATGCTCTACTACCGCAAGGACCTCCTCGACGCCGCGGGCATAAAGCCCCCGTCATCCTGGAGCGAGCTCGTCGCCGGCGCGCAGAAGCTGACCGGCACGGGCAAGGTCGCCGACGGCTTCAACTGGCAGGCCAAACAGGCAGAGGTGCTGGTCTGCGACCTGGTGGAGTTCATCGGATCCAACGGCGGGTCGATCCTGGCGCCGGACGGCAAGACGGTGACCATCGCCGAGCCGAACGCGGTCGAGGCCGTCCAGCTCATGTACGACACGTTCAACAAGGACAAGGTCACGCCCAAGGCCGTGCTCTCCTGGGACGAGGTGCCGAGCGAGCTGCCCTTCCTCGGCGGCAAGGCCGCGTTCCTGCGCAACTGGTCCTTCGTGTGGTCCGATGCGCAGAACAAGTCGAGCTCGAGCGTCGCCGGCAAGGTGGGCGTCGTCAAGCTGCCGGCTTTCCCCGGCGGCAAGAGCGCCGCGTGCCTCGGCGGGTACCAGTTCGGCATGAACGCCTCGAGCACCAAAAAGAGCGCGGCGATCGACTTCCTGACCTGGATGTCCAGCCCGGCGACCCAGCTGAAGTGGGCCACGCAGCTCGGCCTGGCGCCGAGCCGGCCTTCGGTGTACGACCAGCCCGCGCTGGCTGCGGCCGACCCGTTCATGGTGTCGCTGCGGGATGTCTTCACCGGCGGCACGCCCCGCCCCAAGACACCGAAGTACTCCCGGATCAGCCTGGCGATACAGGCCGGCGTGTCGGCCGCGCTCGCGACCGGCAACGTGCAGTCCAACTTGTCCTCGACCAAGGCGCAGATCGAGCAGATCATCGCGTGATCGCCGATGTCCTCGACCTCCGTAGCCAGTAAGACGTCACCCGCGGGACCGCCAGGTCACGCGGAACGCCGCCACCCGAAGCCCCGGCGGCCCGGGACGCCGTGGCGCCAGTTGCTCGCTCCGGTCCTGCTGGTCGTGCCGATGCTCGCGGCCTTGCTGGCCGTGTCGTTGTATCCGGTGCTACGGACGATCTGGATGGCCTTCCGCAACACCAGCCTGGAAACCCAGGGCGACCGGTTCACCGGCCTGGCCAACGTCCGCCATCTGGCCAGCGACGCCATGTTCTGGAAGGCGTGGCGGCAGACATGTGAGTTCACCGCGGTCACGACGATCGTCGAGACGCTGCTCGGCCTGGTGATCGCGCTCGCGCTGTTCAAGACCTTCCGCGGCCGGGGGCTCGTGCGGGCCGCCGTCCTGGTGCCGTGGGCCATCCCGACCGTGGTCACCGCCCGGATGTTCAGCTGGCTGTTCGACCAGGGCGGCCTGGTGAACTACCTGCTGGTGAGGCTGCACCTGGTGGCGCAGCCGGTGAACTTCCTCGGTTCGACCACGCTGGCGCTGCCGACGCTGATGGTGGCCGACATCTGGAAGACCACGCCGTTCATGGCCCTGCTGCTGCTCGCCGGCCTGCAGACGATCCCGCCCGATCTCGCCGAAGCGGCCCGCATCGACGGGGCGTCAGCCTGGGGATATTTCCGGCGGATACGGCTCCCGCTGCTGATGCCCACCCTGTTGGTGGCCTCCTTGCTGCGAGCGCTTGACGCGTTCCGGGTCTTCGACCTGCCATACGTGGTGACCGGCGGCGGGCCGGCTAGCAGCACGCAAACGATGTCGACCTACGCCTACAACACTCTGTTCTCAGGTCTCGAGCTTGGCTACGGCTCGACGATCGCCACCGCCATGTTCGTCACCGAACTCATCATCGCCGGCGTCTTCGGGCTGTTTATCGTCCGGCGCCTAAGGCAGGAGGCCTGAGATGGCAGCCATCGCCCACCCGGCGCCGGTCGCCAAAACCCGCAAAAGCACCCGCCTCCGCCATCCGCTCCGCCGCGGGTCGTTCGGCCTGCTTGTGGTCGTGATCGCCGTGTGGTCCCTGTTCCCGTTCGCCTGGCAGGTGATCACCTCGTTCGAACCAGACCGGGACCTTTCCCGGTTCGCCCCCACCTGGCTGCCCATCCCCGGCGGCACCTTGCAGCACTACCGCAATGTCTTCGTCGCGAAGGACTTCGCGCCCTACATCGTCAACAGCGTGATCGTCGACGTGAGCGCCACCGCGATCGCGCTGGTGTTCGCCGCGCTGGCCGCGTATTCCGTGGCCCGGCTTCCGCTGCCCGGCAAGGGAGTCGTCCTGGCGCTGGTGCTGGCGGTTTCCATGTTCCCGCAGATCTCGATCGTGACCCCGCTGTACCAGATCCTGATCAGCCTGCACTTGATCGACACCTATCCCGGGCTGTCGGGTGTCTACATCGGTCTGGCGCTGCCGCTGATGGTGTACATCCTGTGGGGCCATTTCCGCGCCATCCCGAAGGAGATCGACGAGGCCGCCAGGATCGACGGCGCCGGCCCGCTGCGCGCGTTGTGGCGGGTCATCATTCCCGTGGCCCTCCCGGGCGTGGTCCCGGCGGCGCTGCTCGGCTTCATCGCCTCATGGAACGAGCTGCTCCTGGCCCTGTCGATCATGACCTCTCCGCCGCGCCAGACCATCCCGGTGGGGATCGCAAACTTCACCGGGCTTTACTCGATTCCGTGGGGTGATATCGCGGCCGCCTCCGTGGTCGTCACCGTGCCCCTCGTCGTCCTGGTGCTGATCTTCCAGAAGCGGATCGTCGAAGGCGTGACCGCCGGGGCGGTCAAGGGATGAGGACGCGGCCCGGCGCGAGCTGGCGGGATGCCTACCTCAGGGTGGCCGAGCACCTGGTTAGCCAGGCGAGCCAAGCGCGGCCGGTCCTCACCGGCACCAGCGCCTGCGTGGACGCCGTCTTCCACATTGACGCCAAACGCCTCGCCCGCCTCGTCGCCCGCCCGGCCTCGACCTCGGCGGATGACACCAAAGGCAGCGAACTGCTCGCCCGGGTCCTCGGCCGGATCATGGCCGGGCGAGGCGGTGAACTGCTTACCCGCTGGCCTGCGGGGCCAGCGTGGATCTGCGCGTTGCTCGGCCCGCCCGACCGGCGCCAGGTCGGCGGCACCGGCCCGCAGGCGTCGTGGGCTCTGGCCGCCGTCGGCGGCCACAGCGTCCTGGCCCTGGCCGATCGCAGCCCCGAGCAGCTGGCGGTGATCGATCCGCGCACCGGCCTATGCGCGGACGGCGCGATCGTCGCGGCGGGATCGCTCGCACCGTCCGGTCACGCGACGAAGCTGCCGCACTGCATACTCGAGTTCACCGCCGGGACCAGCCACGACGGGGTCACGCTGCCCCGGTCGAGCCGCATCATCCTGCGCTTCGGCGACGAGCCGATCGAGCGCGACGAGCAGTTCCTCGCGATGACGCCGGCGCTGGCCGCGGCGGCCGGTGCCGGGCTGGTGTCCGGTCTCAACGGCCTCGCCGACGACGATTCACAAGACAATATGACCGAACGAGCCTGGCTCCTCGCCCTAATACGTGCGTGGTCAGACGCGGGTCTGGCGGTCATCCATCACGAGCTCGCCGAGTTCCCCTCACCGCGGCGGCTACGTGAGGCCGCCGCGATGGGCCCGGCCACGTCGCTGGGCCTGAGCCTGTCCGAGCTGTTCACGCTGACCGGATCCCGCGGCGACCCGCGCCTGCTCGCGCGGGACGTCGCCGTGCTGAGCGGCGTCCGGCGGGTGATCGTGCACGCCGACGACTGGGCGCTCGCGGTGCATCGCGGCACTCTGCACCAAAAAACTCCGCACCAAAAAACTCTGCACCAAAAAACTCTGCACCAAAAAACTCCGCGCCAAGAAGACGTGCGTCATCAGGAAGACGTCCTGCTGGCCGGCAACGCGTTCGCCGCGGCCCGCGCCCGTGCCGGGCAGCCGGCCGCCCTCCTCGACCCGGCCCGCGACGCCAGCTACACCGATGATCGTCCCGCCGGCGGCGCCCTGGGTGACGGCTGGCAGGCCACCTGCGTGCCCGCGCCGCACCTGCGCCGGCCGGCCGGCACGGTCGGGCTCGGGGACACGTTCGTGGCCGGGCTCCTTCTGGCCGAGAGCCTGCGGCCAGCAGATCCCTTACCGGGGGAACCGACGCCAACATCCGCCATGACGCACCAGTCCGGATCGACCGAACCCCATGAGGAGAATCGACAATGCCAACCGCAGCCGTCCCGCAAGACCCGGGCAAGATCCGCGGACTGCAGCGCGTCACCACCGAGGCGGGCTTCTTCGAGATCTGTGCCCTGGACCATCTATCGGATTTCGCCGAGCTGCTGGCCGCCGATCCCGCCACGGTGACCTACGCCGACGTCATCGCCGCCAAGGACGCCCTGGTCCGGGCGCTGTCGCCGAGCGTGTCGGCTTTCCTGCTCGACGCGCGCTACGGCCTGCAGACCGTCGTGACCGGGGCGCTGCCCGGCACGGTCGGCCTGATGTCCGCGATCGAAGACGAGGACTACTCGATCCCCGACGGCCCGCGTCGCACCCGGTACCGGGAAGGCTGGAGCGTGCGGCAGATCAAGCTGGCCGGCGTCGACGTCGCCAAGCTGCTCTGGTGGTACCGGCCGGACGGCGACGCCGACACCGCCGAGTACCAGCGGTACGTGGTGCGCAGCCTGGTTGGCGAATGCGCCCGGCTGAGCCTGCCGCTGGTTGTCGAGCCGATCTGGTACCCGCTTCCCGGCGAGGACCCGGAATCGCCGCAGTGGCAGACGGCCCGCGTCGAAGGGATCCTCGCGTCCGCGTTCGAGGCGAACGCGCTCGGCGTGGACATGCTCAAGGTGGAGTTTCCTGGCTACGTCGACAGCCAGCCGGGACGCGACAATGCCGTGGCGGCGTGCAAGGAACTCGATGCCGGGGTGACCGTGCCCTGGGTGATCCTCTCGGCCGGTGTCGGGTACGAGGACTTCAGGACCCAGGTCGAGATCGCCTGCCGGGCCGGCGCGTCCGGCTACCTGGCGGGCCGGTCTATCTGGCGGGATGCGGTATCGACCCACGATCCGGCCGCCCGGGATGCCGCCGTGGCCGGCGCCCGCGCGCGGCTCGACGAGCTCAATGCCATCACCCGTGCCAACGGCCGGCCCTATGTGGCGGCGCATAGCCTGGCGGATGTCACCCAGACGATGCCCGACGGATGGTTCGACCGGTGGCACCCCTCCGGCTGACCCCGTTGTCCGCCGCAGCCGCCCTACGCGAGGCACGCACCGCACCCGTTCGGTCCCCCAATCGCGTGATACGGCGGCACCCCGAGCTCGACACGGAGGCTACTGATACGGGGATATGTGCTTGGCGGCGGCACGCAGTTCTTCATAGTATTCCGCGCGACTGCGTATTTCCGCGGGCTGAGTATCAGCCGGGCTGCTGATGTCTTGCCCGCTGTGCCCGCGTCCTTTCTCCGGTTTGCTATCCGACTATTCGGCCCGGCGATCCGTGTCCTGTAGCGGAGAGGAATCGACATACTGGAGGCCGGACTACGAGGGGAGCGAGTCATGCGTGCTGGTTTGCGTGCGGTCGTGCTGGGCGTGGTGTCGGCGGCGCTGCTGGCGGGGTCCTTGGGTGGCGTGGTCGCCATAGCGAGACTCGCCGCTACCAGGATCAGGGCGGCGTTGACGTCAGCGCGGACCGAGTTCCTCCGGCGGCGGCCAGTCCCCGGGCAGTGCATTGAGCCGCCGTACGTAATCCGCACGATCGAATGGCCGCTTCTCGGCCATGACCCGGTAAAAGTCCTGGCTGACCAGTTCCATGATCATGTGCATCACGTTGTGCCAGTCGTAGCCGAGCCCGGCCAGCCGCTGAACTGTCTGCCACGTCTCGGGCGGGTCGTCGGCCAGCAGCTGGTTCGCGACCACTCCGTGCAGCGTGACGTGCAGCCTCGGGTTCATCGGCTCGCCGCTGGCGGTAGCGATCTCTTCATGCCGCTCGAGCGCCCCTGCCATCTCGAGGTGCTGTGCCTCGAGCAGGAACCCGCGCTCGTCCTCGTCGTCCGGATTCAGCAGCTCCAGATCGAGCCCCCGATAGGTGCCATGCCCAGCGGGTACTGCCCAAGACCGCCGGTTGCCCGGGAGCGGCTCGTCGAACCAGCAGTCGGTCGCCTCCTCGGCCTGCCAGGCGGACACACCCCCGATCGGCCGACGGTCTGACGCCGGACGCCGACTCACCTTGCGACTCCGCCCACGGCCGGGCGGGCGCCCGCGACTCTTTGGACTCACCGCACGATTGTCCCAGTATCTGACGGCTGTCGCACCGCCGAACCAGAACCAACGTAGACGTCCGCGGTTTCCCGATCGGCGCTGCTGCCCTGCGAGCTGTCGCCCGGGGGCCAACCCGTCAGCGCCGGTTCCGTCGATACGCTGGTTTCGTGACCGGGACGCAGGGAACCCCGCTGGGCCTGGATGTGACGACGCCGAACGTGGCGCGCATGTATGACTATTACCTGGGCGGCAAGGACAACTTCGAGCCGGACCGGATCGCGGCGGAGAAGGTGCTCGCGCTGGTGCCCGGGCTGCGCCGGGCGGCGGTGGAGAACCGGCGCTTCCTGCGCCGGGTCGTCCGGCTCCTGGCGGCCGAAGCCGGCATCAGCCAGTTCCTCGACATCGGTGTGGGGCTGCCCACCCAAGGTGCCGTGCACGAGGTCGCGCGCGAGGTCAACCCCCACGCGCGCGTCGTCTATGCGGACTATGACCCGGTCGTCGTCTCCCATGGCCAGGCTCTGCTCGCGGTCAGCGACCTGAGCATCATGGTGCAAGGGGACCTGCGCCGCCCCGCCGACCTGCTCACGAAGCCGGAGGTCCGCGCGCACCTGGACTTCGGCCAGCCCGTGGCGATCGGGCTGTTCGCGATCCTGCACTTCCTGACCGACGCCGACGACCCCGCGGGGACCGTGGCGTGCCTGCGCGACGCCGTCGCGCCCGGGAGCTACCTGGCGATCTCCCATATCGGCACTGACTTCTTCCCCGATAAGTCGGCCCTGGCCGAGGCGGTGGCGGTGTATGAGAGGGCCAGCGAGCGGGTCTGGCCGCGGAGCCGGGATCAGGTCCTGAGCTTCTTCGACGGTTTCGAGCTGCTCGAGCCGGGCCTGGTCCCCAAGCACCAGTGGCGTCCGGTCACCGGCAAGGCCGCCGCCGACACGCCGAACATCCAGTGGGGCGCGGTAGGGCGTAAGCCCTAGCCGGGGGATGGCGATCCGCGAGTTCAGGCCCGCGGTGGCCTTACGGGAGGCATGCACCGGACCCGTTCGGATCTCTATCGCGTGACCTGCCGGTACCTCGGGTTCGTCCCCAGCCGGTGGCATGCCCATTCACGTGCGACGGCGGCCAGACGTTGCTTGAACGGCTGAGGATCGTTACGGGCGATCTCGTTGTACAGCCGGACGCTGGCGAGAGCAAAGACGTCAATGGCGGCGGACGGGGCCTGCTGCCAGCTCGGGCCCGTGGCGGCCAGCGCCTCGGCCTGGCTGGCGCTGTGACCGGCCGCCATCGCCCGGATCAGGAAGCAGGCCGCATCGATGAACGCCGCGCCGCGTGTCGGCCAGGCCCAGTCGATGATCCAGGCGCCATCCGGACCCAGGAGGATGTTCAGCGGGTTGAAGTCCGTGTGCAGGAGCGCATCGCCGTCGAGCAGGTCTAGGTCGGCCTCGCGGTCGACGTACGCGGCCCAGCGTTGCCGGGCCTGTTTCACGGGCAGGTCCGGGCAGCTGATCGCCGCCAGCTGGCGCATGGCGTAGATGACGCGTGGCAGGTCCGGCGAGCCGGGACGATAGTCCGCGTGGCGGGCCCCGTCGATGTACTCGAAGGCGAGCACATCCCACCCAGCGGCTTGATCGTGCCAGAGCAGCCGCGGGGCAACTGCCCGGACGTGCGGATTGATCATCGCCTCGCGTCCCTGCCGGACCGCCCCTGGGTGATCCGCGCGCAGGCCCGTGATGAATACGACGCCCGCGTCGGTGTCCAAGACCACGGCGAGCTGCGAGTTCAGGCCCGTGCTGGCGGTGCGGGCAGTGTGCACCCGGCCCGTGCGTGCCTCGATCGCGAGGCGCACCGGCACCTCGAGCTCGTCCCAGTCGGTGTGGCGCACGCTCCCCCAGCAAGGGCCGCAGGCCAGCTCGGCGAAGCTGGGTCTGCGGCGATTCTACGGTGTGTCCCGTAGATCATGGGACAGGTGAGGACAGCGCGGCGCCGCCGGGCGCGCGGCCAGCCTTCCCCAGGGCCCCGCTCGCGCCCGGGGAACCACGGCGATGTGACATTGACGTTGCCCTGACCACGGTGATGTCACATCGGCGTGGTAGCGCCCGGTGCCCGGAGCGGCGCAGGACGGGACGGGCGGGACGGGTGGCGGGCGGCAGGCCCCGCGGCGCCGCGCCGGTTCGCGGCCCTTGACGGCACCTGCCTGCCAAGATCTACGGGACACACCCTAGCGACGCCAGGGCAGTCAGGGCCGCCCTGGCCTCTGCGGTGTCATGCAGGCGGGCGGCTGGCGGGTGCCGGCGCCGCCGCGCTGTCCTCGGCCAGCGAGGCCGGGCTCGGCTGGGCACAGTCACTCCCGGGCGGAACGTCGGCCCGGCCTCGGGCCAGCACCGCGTTGACGCGCATCGCGAGATCGCGAGGGCTGAACGGCTTGACGATATAGTCGTCGGCTCCCGCGGCGAATCCGGCCGTGATGTCCGCCCCTTGCGCAAGGGCCGTCAGGACGATGACGGGGATATTCGCCGTGGCCGGATCCTTGCGTAGTTCCTGGCACACCTCCAGGCCGGACATACCGGGCATCATGACGTCAAGGATGGCCAGGTCAGGCGGATGCTCGCGGGCGTCGGCCACGGCGGACAGGCCGTCCCCGAACATCCTGACCTGGTGACCGGCCTGTGTGAGCTTGAAGGTCACGAGAAACCGGATGTCGGCGTCATCTTCGGCCAGAAGAACCGTGGCCATACCTTCCCCCCCGGATGTTCCGATGCGGCCGGAGCGAAGTCGGCCCCCGCGCCTGTGTCACTCGCGACTGAGGCGACAGCCCGCTGCGGGTAAGCACTATGAGTGATATTAACATCACCCATAGTAAGATAACATTGTCTAGACCGTGCCCCTCAAGTCCAGCGGCACCGCGACGCTTCAATCCTCAGGGGGTGCGATGGCCAGGGTGGAGCTACCCGCACAGAGGCAGAAGGAGAGCGAGACACAGCGGGAGCTTGAGCTCACCTGCATGAGCAACCTGCTGTCAGCTACCGGGGAGCGCGTGTACTTCAAGGACCTGCAGAGCCGGTTCCTCTTGGTCAGCGCAGGCTGGATCGCCGCGTACGCCCCGGGCCGTGCCGCGGGGGATTTGATCGGGAAGACGGACTTCGATGTCTTCAGCGGCCAGCACGCCTCCGCTGCCCTTCGGGACGAGCAGCAGGTTATTCGCACTGGCGAGCCAATCGTAGGAAAGGTGGAGCTGGAGACCTACGGCGGCCGGACGGACACCTGGGTGTCGACCACGAAGATGCCGCTTCGGGACGGGCGCGCCCGGATCATCGGGACCTTCGGGATCTCCCGCGATGTCACAGCGCAGATCAGGGCCGAGAATACTCTGGCCAGGCAGGCTCTTCAGCTGAGAGACCAGAACGAGAGCCTGCGCGAGCTGGACCGGCTGAAGAACGAGTTCATCGGTTTGGTCTCACATGAGCTTCGGACGCCGCTGGCGTCGATCCTCGGTTACGTCGAGATGCTCAGGGAGGAGGGCGTGAGCGGGCCGGACGCCGGCCATTGCGCCGAGGTGATCGAACGGAACGCGCAGCGCCTCCTGCGCCTCGTCGGGGACCTGCAATTCCTGTCCCAGATCCAGTCGGGAAAGATGGCGACGGAGTTCCGCAGCGCAGACCTTGCCGACATCGCCGCCTGCGCGGTGGAAGAATTGCGGCCCGAGGCTCAGCGGAAGCACATCGACCTGACGCTTTCCGCCACCGCCCTTCCCCGCCTCGCTGTCGACCCTAGGCGCATCGCCCAGCTACTCGGCAACCTCCTGTCCAATGCCGTGAAGTTCACCCCGGATGGCGGGAGGGTCGAGGTCAGGCTCGGGAGGGAAGGAGGCCAGGTGGTGCTCGCTGTCGCCGACACCGGTGTCGGCATCCCTGTGGCCGACCGGGAGCGGATCTTCGAGCGTTTCTTCCGCACCGCGATCGCCAGGCGACAGGCGGTCCAGGGCACCGGGCTGGGGCTGACCATCACCAAGGCCATCGTGGAAGCACACCACGGCACGATCACAGTTGACAGCGACGAGGGCCGCGGAAGCACATTTACGGTCTGCCTGCCGCTCCGGCCTATGCCCGCCGCCGATACCGAGGAACCCGCCGATACCGAGGAACCCGCCGATACCGAGGAACCCGCCGACGCCGAGGAACCCGCCGATACCGAGGAACCCGCCGACGCCAGTGACGCGGCGTTACGGCCCGGCCGGGAAAACAGGGACGGCTGGTGTTCGGCGTCCGGATGCTTAGTCTTCAAGCGCGGCTGTGACGGCCTCGTTCATCGTGTCGTAGGCGATGCCGCCCGCGACGGAGTCGTAGGTTCCGCTGGTGAGCAGCTCGGTGGCCGCCCGGACGGCGACCGCGTAGGCGGCCTGGGTGATGGCGGAGCCAAGGCTGATGCGGACCGCGCCTGCGGCGGCGAGCTCGGCTACCGTGGGCGCGCCTGGCCAGACCATCACCGCGACCGGCAGCGGCCCCGTGGCCAACTCGGCGATCGCGGCCGGGGTGACCAGGCCTGGCACGAACAAGCTGTCCGCACCCGCCGCAGCGTATGCGGCGGACCTCTCAAGAGCGTCATTGATCCGGCCGGTGCCGGCGAGGAACACGTCGGTGCGAGCGTTGATCCAGATCGGGATGCCGCGAGCCGCCGCGCGTGCGGCGGCCAGCCGGTCGGCTTGCTCGGCCGGCTCATAGAGCACAGATCCGTCCCGGCGATCTTCGATGTTGACGCCGACCGCCCCGGCCTGGAGCACGGCCGTCACCGTAGCCGCGACATCCTCATAACCGGCCTCGATGTCCGCGGACACTGGCACGTCGAGCGCCGCGACGATCCGCGCGATAACCGCCGCGGCACGTTTCGCGCCCAGGCCGGCGCCGTCTGGTACGCCGAGGGACCAGGCAACGCCGGCGCTGGTGGTCGCGATCGCCTTCGCTCCGGCGCCGGCGATCGCTACCGCCGAGGCAACGTCCCACGCGTTCGGCAGCAGCAGCGGCTCACCAGGCTTGTGCAGGTTCGCGAAGGCTTTTGCGTGCTGTGCTTGCTTCATAGTCATGACCGCCACGCTAGCCAGCTGTACTCCGTCTAGCTGGCCGGATCCGGACAGCTCTCGCCGGAGCGCAGCCGGTTCAGAGCCCGACGACCAGCTCGTGGTCGAGTTCGGTGAACTCGACGATCATGCTCGCGAACTGGCCGGCGATCAGGTCGCGGTAGGCCGGCGAGCTCGTGTGCGCGTCATAGGCGGCCTGATCGGCGAAGTGCTCGACGAACAGCAGGTAGTCCGGCTTCGCCGGATCCCGGTACACCCGGAACGACAAGGTGCCGTCTTCGGCCCCGGGCCCTTTCGGCGCGAATTCCTGCACGACCGCCTCGACCTTGTCCTGCGTGCCGTCCTTGAGCTTGATGGGAAACACCTTCACTAGCACGGTGAACTTCCTTTCACGAACCACTAGGTACTCCGAAAGGATCCCCGAGCAGGGCACGCCGGGTCCGGCCAGATCTGGCCATGAAAGACTGGGAGTATCGTGTCCGGATCCGACCGGAAGAATGTCGGACCCTGCCGTATATGTGGAGCCATGACCACGTACTCCGCCGTCGTCACCACCGGCATTTACTGCCGGCCAGGGTGCGCAGCGAGGCCGCTGGCGCAGAACGTCCGGACCTTTGACCATCCGGCAGCGGCCGAAGCCTCGGGCTTCCGGGCGTGCCACCGCTGCCGCCCCTACCGGGTAGCGGGACCGGTCACCACCAGCGCACCGGATCTCGTCTGCGAGGCGGTGCAGCAGATCATCCGCGGCGTAATGGATGACGGTGGCACCGAGGCGATGCTCGCGGCCCGGATCGGCTTGTCAGCGCGCCATCTTCGCCGGCTGTTTCTCAGGCACCTGGGGGCGAGCCCGGATCAGCTGGCCCGGTCCCGGCGCGCGCACTTCGCCCGGCGGCTCCTCGACGACACCGACCTCACCGTCTTGGACATCGCTTTCGCCGCCGGGTTCGGCAGCCTGCGCCAGTTCAACCGGACCATGCGGGATGTGTTCCGCGCGTCGCCGACCGACCTGCGCAATCGCAGGCACCGCGCCGACCGGCTCGCCGCCGACGGCGGGCTTACGCTGCGGCTACCGGTCGTGCCCGGCTATGACTGGGACGCGGTGCGGGCCTTCCTCGCCGCGCGCCTGGTGCCGGGGGTCGAGGCGGTCGAGGGTGACACCTACCGGCGGACGATCACCATGGCGGGCGCGCCCGGTCTCCTGGAGGTCTCCCCAGGCCGAGAGAACTGCCTGCTGCTGCGCGTTCACCTGCCCTACTGGGAGGGCCTGATCCATGTCGTGGACCAGGTCGGGCTGCTGCTCGGCGTCGAGTGCGATCACTCCGCCGGGGTCGCCGCGCTCAGCGGCGACCCGGTGCTCGGCCCCGTGGTGGCCATGCGCCCCGGCCTCGCCGTACCGGGGGCGTGGAGCCCCTTCGAAGTAGGAGTCTCGGCGATCCTGTCGGGCCAGCCGGACCGTGACAGCCTGCTCGAGGCTTTCGTCGCCCGGCTGGGCACCCCGGTGCCCGGCCTGCAGGGCCTTAGCTATACGTTTCCTGACCCCGCGCGGGTGACGTCGGCCAGCCTCGCGCCGATCGGGCTCGGCCAGGCCGAAGCGAGCGCGATAGCAGTACTCGCCGCCGGCCGCGAGATACCCGAGGTGAGCGACTACGTCGCCTTCCGGCTCGGACAGCGCGATGCGTTCCCGTCGGCCGATCCGTGGCGCTCGCCGCAGCGCACCTGATGGCCTACGGCGACACGCTCGTCCGGGACGCGATCCTGGTATGACGCTCCGGATCGAGTTTGAAGCCACCTCTAGGAAACGGCCAGATCGTGCTGAATGCCGCGGTGGTCTTACGGGAGGCGTGCAGGTGCCATCAAGGGCGCGAACCGGCGCGGCGCCGCCCGGCCCGCCCCCCGCCGCCCGCCGCCCGCCGCCGGATCCCGCCGGGCACCGTGCGCACCGTGCGCCCGCAGGTCCCGCCCGTCCCGTCCTGCGCCGCTCCGGGCACCGGGCGCTACCACGCCGATGTGACATCACCGTGGTCAGGGCAACGTCAATGTCACATCGCCGTGGTTCCCCGGGCGCGAGCGGGGCCCTGGGGAAGTAGAGCCCGCGAGCCCACGAGATACGAGATATAGGCCACAGCCAACCGCGGAACCAGCGGGCAGCAGGCTGTTCGCCGACGTCAGCGACGCTGACCTGGCCCGGCTCGGCGTCGACCCGCAGCTCTGCGGCCCGCCTGGGAGCAGGCCGTCGCCAATACGTTGCTATTTCCTGATTGATCCTCAGCCGCCTGTACGCAAGCATCTCGATTGGCATCGAGAGGATGTCTTCGTAGCTTGGGCGCGCTCCTAATCAGCCGCCGGGACGCGTTGATGCTCCTGGGCTGCCCCGCATTGCGGCACAATGAGGGCTGATCACTATGTGATCCCGGGTGGCGAATCGCCCCCCTGGCCGGTGCGCATGTGGAGCAAAAGGAGGTATTCCGCGGTGACAGCCAACGGGGGCGACGAGGGCCGGCCCAAGATCGACGCTACGGTGCCCCATTCGGCCCGGATCTGGAACTACTGGCTTGGCGGCAAGGACAACTATCCCGTCGACCGCCAGGCCGGTGACCAGACGATCGCCGTCCTGCCCGAGATCGTCGATATCGCCCGTGCCTCCCGCCAGTTCCTCGCGCGCGTCGTGAGGTACCTGGCTGCCGACGCGGGGATCCGCCAGTTCCTGGATATCGGGACCGGGTTGCCGACTGTCAATAACACCCACCAGGTCGCCCAGCAGGTCGCCCCCGAATCGAGGGTTGTCTATGTCGACAACGATCCGCTTGTGCTGACCCATGCCCGGGCGCTGCTGACCAGCAGCCCCGAAGGCGCCACTGACTACATCGAAGCCGACGCCCGCGACATCGACACGATTCTTAAGGGCGCCGCGGCGACGCTGGACTTCACCCGGCCCGTTGCTATCACCATGCTGGGCATCCTGCCGTTCATCGGCGACGATAATGAGGCAAAGGCGATCGTGACACGGTTGCTGGCTACCGTCCCGGCGGGCAGCTATCTGGCCGTCACGCACTCCACCAGCGAGGTCAGCGGTGAGCGGGTGATCGAGGCGGTGCGGCAGTGGAACCAGGTGGCCCCAACCCCCTACCGCCTGCGCAGCCCGGAGCAGATCGCCGCTTTCTTCGAGGGCATGGAGTTGATCGAACCCGGAGTGGTGCCATGTCCACGGTGGCGGCCAGAACCGCACGACATCGGCAACGCACGGGACATGGACGAGTTCTGTGCGCTCGGCCGCAAGTGAGCCAGCATGTCGACGGGCCAGCGCCGATCAGCCCAGCACGGACCGTCGGGAGGCAGGCGTCAGCTTGAGGACCCGGCGGCTGGCTGATCGGCGTGGTAGCGCAGCAGGTCGCCTGGCTGGCAATCGAGTGCGCGGCAGAGCCTGGCGAGAGTGCTGAAACGGATGGCCCTGGCGCGGCCGTTCTTGAGTACGGACAGGTTGACGATGGTCACGCCGACGCGGTCCGATAGCTCGGTGAGCGTCATGTGCCGCTCGCTGAGCAGTGCGTCGAGGCGTATCGCGATCGCCGCCGCCTCGTCGTGGCCGTCGGCCGCGCTGCCGTCGTCGGGATGGTCCCTCATATGGTGGCCTGGATCTCGGCGTCCATGGCGGCGCCAGCCTCGACGATCCGCGCGAAGGTCAGCAGCGCGGCTGCGGTCAGGACCGGGATCGGCATGTGCAACGGCACCAGGAGCAGGTTCGGGAACGGGTTAGTGATCTTGGTCATGATCGTCAGCAGCGTATCGATCGCGATCAGGTTAACGACAGCGGCGGTCGTGCTGCCGATGATGATGAACCAGCCGAGCCGTCGCACGGCGGCTGCGACGCGCGGCGTGAACGGCCCGTTCCGGCGTGCGGTCACCATCATCCGCCAGAGCAGGAACAAGACGCCGCCCCAGAACAACACGGCGGGCAGCACAGCCACGATATTGAGCGTCTGCTCGCCGAGCGTGGCGTGATCGGCGCACACCTCGAGGCTGCCGTTGATGCTGATCGAGTGACCCGGCCGGGCGGTCACAGCCAGGTTGTTCCAGTCGCCGCCGTACTGGGTTCCCGGCTCCGTCACGCACACGGTGCCGGGGAGGCCGCCGTAGGTGCCCCCCGAGCCGAACACGAGGAACGCCACGCCGACCAGCGCTGCGATGATCATGAGCGCGCCGAAGAACGTGGTCACGGACTCCAGCGGCTCAGTCAGCCTGCGGCGTTCGTTATTGATCGTCATGTCAGGGTCCCTTCGGGTCAGCCGGACGGTCTCCTGCCCGGCTCATATCGTTAGTCGATAACAACGATAATCGATAATAACGATAATCGATAGGCTCTTGTCAAGTCGTGGCCCGGCGCGCGCATCACCCCACGCCGGATGAAGGGCTGCCAGCGCCCACGCCTCCCATCCCAGCGCTCACGTCGCCCATCCCAGCGCTCACGAGAGATACGCCACAGCCACTTACCCCACCGGAATCCCACGCCGCCGCCGCCCGGCGGTCTAGCATGCCCCTTCTGGACAAAGCCAGGTCGCGTACAGCTGACAGGGGGAGGACGTTAACCGGTGGCACGCCTGGCGATCGCGAAAGGCTTCCTGGGCGAGTACGCGAAACTGGACAAGGACGTGCAGTCCGCCGTCGACGCGGCCATCACCATGTTCGCCGGGCACCCTCACCCAGGCCAGCACCTGGAGAAGCCGCGGCACAGCCGGGACGACCGGATCCGCCTCATGCCGGTGGACAGCCGCTGGCGCGGCGTCGTCCTCGCCCCCGAGACCGGAGCGACCGGGGCGACCGGGGCGACCGGGGCGACCACGGACCCGAACCTAGCTACGTACTGCCTAATCACAGTCCTCCCGCAGGACAAGGCGAACGCCTACGCCGCCAGTCGCCGGTTCAGCGTCAACCGGGCGCTCGGAATCCTGGAAGTCCGCGACGAGGAAGCCATCCAGAACCCGCGACCAACCGCGGAGCCAGCGGGCAAGAGGCCGTTCGCCGACGTGAGCGACCCTGACCTGGCCCGGCTCGGCGTCGACCCGGAGCTCCAGGTCACCTTCGTGTCCGGGGCGGAGGAACTGCGGCTCATCCTCGCTCACCCGTTCGCGGCGTGGCGCACGTTCCTGCACCCGAGCCAGCGCGACATCGCCTATCAGGCCAGTTACGCCGGCCCGGCTCAGGTGACCGGCGGCCCCGGCACCGGCAAGACGGTGACCGTCCTGCACCGCGCGGCCCTGCTGGCCGAACGCGCCGCGCACACCGAACCACTCCTGCTCACCACCTTCAACGGCAACCTGGCCCGCGCCCTGGCCGCCCAGCTCGACCTGCTGGTCCAGGACGTCCACGTGCGCCGGAAGATCGAGGTGCTCAACGTGGACCGGCTGGCCTACCGCATCGTCAGGCAGGCCCGCGGCACGCCCGTCATCGCGGACGAGCGGGTGCTGCGCGACAGCTGGGCCAAGGCAGCCGCAGCAGCCGACTTCACCCCGGCGTTCGGCAAGAACGAGTGGGAGCAGGTCATCCTGGCCCAGGACCTGCGCACCGAGCAGGCGTACCTGACCTGCCCGCGCAGCGGCCGAGGTCGGCCGCTCACCAAGGCCCAGCGCAGCCAGGTCTGGCAGGCCGCCCAGCGGGTCACCGCGGAACTAACACAAGCCAGCCAGTCCACTCACCTGCAGCTGGCCGGCGAGGCCGCCCGGCTGCTCCGGCAGGCGGGAGCGCCGCGCTACCGGCACATCCTCGTGGACGAGGCCCAGGACCTGCACCCGTCCCAATGGCGGCTGCTCCGCGCGGCCGTGGCGCCGGGCCCGGACGACCTGTTCATCGCGGCCGACCCGCACCAGCGCGTCTACCAGAACAAGGTCTCCCTGGCCAGCCTGCGGATCAGCGTGCGGGGGCGGAGCCGGCGGCTGTCGCTGAACTACCGGACCACCCAGGAGATCCTGGCCTGGGCGGTGCCGCTGCTCGGGACGGACCCGGTGACCGGCCTGGACGGCGAGGTGGACTCCCTGCTCGGCTACCGGTCGCCCATGCACGGCCCGCGTCCGGAGCGACGGGTGACCGCCGCACGGGCCGAGGAATTCAAATTTCTAGCCGAACGGATCGGCTCGTGGCTCTCCGCCGGCATCGAGCCTCATGCCATCGGCGTGGCGGCCCGGTCGGCCGGCCTGGTGCGCGAGGTGCGCGAGGCGCTGGAGGCCGACGGCATCGCGACGGTCTCGCTGAGCGGCCGGGGAAACACCAAGGCCGTCCGGGCGGGCACGATGCACGCGATGAAGGGCCTGGAGTTCCAGGCCGTCGCGGTCATCGGCGTCGAGCAGGGCCTGGTTCCTTCGCCCGCGATGGTCACCTCGGAAACCGAGGACGCCGCCGCGCATGCCCAGGACCTGCAGCGGGAACGCTGCGTCCTGTTCGTGGCCTGCACCAGGGCCCGGGACCACCTCTACGTGTCCGGCACCGGCGAGCCGAGCATGTTCCTGCCGTCCGGTGAGGTAGCGGCTCCGCCACCGCCCGAACCCGACCGCGATCTCGATCAGATCCTGCCCGCCGCCAGCCTCCCCAGGCTCTTCCGGCTGCTCCTTTCCCGCCGCCGGCTCGATCCCGGCCTGGACGCGGAGAGCTTCCTGGCCTGGGCGACCGCGCCAGGCCGCAGGCTCCGCCTGGCGGAGCTTGACGTTTCCGCGCGACGGTTCCTCACCGAGGGCGGAGATCAGGCCCTCGACCTGGCCGACCGCTGCCTGGACCTGCTGGACCGGCTGACCGGCCGTGACCCCGACCTGGCCGGTGCCCGGCTCCCCAGGCACTTCGTCGACGCGGCGCGCAAGGAGATCACTGCGCGGGCCCCCGGCCACCCCGCGGCCCGGCGCACCGAGAGCGCGCCGCCGCGGCCGCGCATCAGGCTCGACCCGGACGAGGCAGCCGTACAGGTGATCCTGCCGGCCATCGTGCCGGGGATGGTGCCGGGGATGGTGCCGGGGATGGTGGGAGCACCCGCCGGGGCAGTATCTAGCGGAGTCGCCACCTGGCAGCTGACCGCGGACGGCGATCCCGTCACGGTGCGAAGCCGCGCGGGGGCTCCGCCGGCCGCGCACTCGCTCACCCGACCGGTCCGTGCCGTCCACGTCTCGCTGGCCGGCACCGATCATGTGACCGAACTGGAAGTCGTGCCGTCCTCGGACCCGGTCCTGTTCTTCGCCGCGGACGGCAGGTACCTCCCGGCGCGGCTGCCCCTGCCACCGGACCGGCTGTGGATCCTGCGCCCGGCCGCCCGCGAGGTCGTCGCGGTCGGCGAGCTCCGCACGATCGCGGAAGGTCCGGTGCCGTTCGGGTGGGAAGGCTGGCACCTGAAGCTCGCTTCCCTGGAGAAGGTCAGCTCCGTGTCCCTGCGGGGCGGCCCGGCGCATGCCGTGTCCGGGCATCCGCGCCCCCGCCTGCTACTCGGCGGGCCGCTCCCGGGCGTGACCACACCCGACGGCTCACCCGTGTACCCCGAACCGCCGCGGCTATGGCTTCCCGACGCGGTCCGCTGGCACGTCGGCATCCGGCCCGCGACGGGCGGCATCTCCCTGGTCTCCAGGGAAATCAGCCAGGCCGGCCCGGCCGACATCTGGTACGGCGTGCCCAGGCCCATCCTGGGAGCGTTCGGCATTACCGTGCGGGGTCCGCTGGGCCGCGGGATGCACAGCACGATCGTCGTGGCCGAAGGTGCCGACTTCGGCCCGCCCGACCGCGCGCGCGTGGTCGAACTGCGGGCCGGCCCCGGGACAGCGTCCGTCGTCGTCACGCCTCCCCAGCCCTCACCCCGGCCTCAGCCCCGGCCGCTGGCCAGCGGGGCCGAGGTCAGCTCCGGCCAGCTGACCATCCGCGACGCCGCGCAGGCCGACGGGCTGACCGCTGGCCTGTACCTGGCCCGCGCGCCGTGGCGCGCGCCGGTCGTCGTGCCGGTTCCCGCCCACGGGGTGGTCACGCTTCCGCCCGGCGTGCGCGAGGCCGGCCCGCTGCTGGTCCTGCTGCGCGCCGAGGATCCGTGGCCCGACTGGCCCGACTGGCCCGGCCGCGCCGCCTATACATGCGCCGCCCCGGGCATCCCGGCCAGCGCCGACCAGGAAGAGGATGCCCTGTCCCGGTTCCTGGCCGGGCAGCGGGACCTGCCCGTGCGGCCCCGCCGCGTCGAACGCCTGTGGCGGCTCCTCCACCTGGCCGGCGATCTGATCGCCGCCGGTGCGCCCGCCGATCTCCGCGAGCGCTGCTCGGCCGCCCTCCGGAACCAGCCCGGGCTGGCGATGACCGGGCTCCTCGACGCCCGGCTTGATGCCGCGGCCTGCGTCGTCGGCCTGATCAGCACCGGGCTGGCCGCCGCCCGGCCGGTCATGATGGACGACATGGGCGCCGCCGAACGGCTGTGGGTCATCGCCCCGGCGGCCGCGGCCGTGCTATCCAGCCGGCTCCTGGCCGGACCCGCCTACCCGGACGAGGATCCCACCGCGGTCGTCCTGGAGGCCGCGCTGGCCCAGTGCGGCCCGAGCCTGGATGCCGTGCTAAGCGGTGCCGACGATCCGCACCCCCAGGTCGGCCGGTTCGGGCCAGACGCCGAACGGCTGGCTGCGGACCAGGCCGAGGCGGAGCGGCCGTCTACGGCCGTGGTCCCGCAGCCCCTCCTCGACGCGGACACCAGGGCCGCCGCGGCCGCGCAGCTGTTCGGCGCGCTCCGTACACCCGAACTGGCCCGGGCCGCACAGGACGCGACCTCCGTCGTCCGTTCCGCGGAGCGCCTGGTGGCCGCCACCCCGTACCGTCGTGCGGTGGCGCAGATCACGGCCCGGCACCATCCTGGCGGGAAGGGGGGATGGCTCGCGCTGCCCGCCATGTCCGCGTCCCTGGCCCTGGTGGCGCGCATCTCGGCGCGCGGTGACGAGGACTGCCGCTCCTTCGAGCGCGCCTGGCGGCCTCGCTGGACCGACCTGGCCCGGCAGGCGCCCGACCTGGCCAGCATCGACCTGGTGCTCGCCGAAGCCCGCATCGCCGCCACCGAACGCGCTCGTTTCGCCTAGCCCCTGGGAACGAATACCTCGCTGGCCGGCGGCGCGGTCACCAACACCGGGAGCCCGAAGTCCCCGAACGTCATCTCGACCTTCCGCTCGGTCTTCCCGATCGAGTAGTCCGCGTCCAGCTGCCGCACCCGCCCCTGCTGGTCCACACCGACGGTGCCGCGGATGCTCAGCACGAGGTGCAAGGGGCCGCCGAAGTCCTTGGTAGACGTGAACGCGTACGCCGAACCCGTCCAGCCGTCCCCCGACGCCGGACCCGTCTTGCTGACCTGGGTGGCCGACTCCAGCAGGGTCAGCAGGTCCTGCGGGCTGACCTGCCCCAGGTCCGGCGTGGCCATGCCGATCTGGGTGAGCTCCACCATCGTCACCTGCCCGCCCGGCCGCAGCGGCGCGGGAAAGCGCAGCCAGGACTTCCCGGCCGGAATCGAGACTCCGCCGGCCTTCTGGTACGCGGCCCGGTAGGCCTCGGGCAGGGACAGGTACATGTAGTGGCCCACGAAGCGGACCTGGGAGCCGCTGCTGGCCCGCTCCTCGCCGACCCCCTGAGCCGGGTCGAACTCGCCGCTGACGGTCACCGGCGACTGCGACCAGGGTCCGGCCTCTTTCACTAGAGTGGCTACCGAACGGACCTGGTAACTCTGCCCTGCCGTCTCGGCCGCTGCCCTCGTGACCTGGGCGAGCGCCGAAGGTGCCTGCACCGCCGACAGCGTGATCGCGGCGGCGCCGGCAAGGACGGCCGCCGTACCGGCCGAGAGCGCGACCCGGACCCGCACCACACGCGTCCGGCTCCGCGCCCTAACGCCGCGCAGCAGGTCGATCCCCGGCGGGATGTCCTCGGTGGCCACGGCGAACAGGTGGCGCACCGCTTCTTCAGTGTCGTTCATGATGTGCTCCTCTCACCTGTCATCACGTCGCGAAGCCCGTGCCTCGTTGACCGCGTGAAGGTCGAACTCGCCGCCCAGCAGTTCCCGCATCGCCCGCAGCCCGCGGTGCGCGTGGGTCTTGACCGCGCCCACCGAGCAGCCGTGCCACCTCGGCTTCGGGCAGGTCTTCGCAGTACCGCAGCACCAGCACGGCCCGCTGCCGCCGGGGGAGTCCGGCCAGCGCCTGCCGGACCAGTGCCCCGAGCGCCTGGCGGTCCGCGATGTCCTCGTCGGCAGGGCTCTCCGGCAGGACCGCCGCCGGGGTCTCCCGCCGCCAGCGGGCGCGCCACCAGGACCGGTGCGTGTTGATCATGATGCGCCGCAGGTAGGCGTCCAGATCCGAGGCGGTGTCGAGCCGCGGCCACTCCCGGTAGAGCTTGACCAGGCTGGCCTGGACCAGATCCTCCGCCGCGTGCCAGTCCCCGGTCAGCAGCACCGCGACCCGCAGATGGTGATCGCCACGGTCGTGGACGTAAGCCGCGAACCCGTCGTCGGTCCCGCCGCTGCCACGCCGCATCCATCGTCCTCCCGATTGGCCCCTTTTCACTCGTACACGCCGCTGACCCGTCCCGGGGTTGACACCATTGTCGATCCGCTTCACCTCGTCATTTCTGGCCCGGCTGCGACCTCACTGTCTTCGAGCGGCATCCGGTGACGGGATCTCGCTCCCTGATGTCATCTCGCTGGTACCCGCCGATGAACCGGCCGGGGTTTGACATCGTCTTACGTGTTGGCGGTTGGATCCCTGCATCCGATGTTGTCCCCGCTTGTCCGCGTCGAACCCTCAGGTATGCTACTTATTGTCATGATCTGCTCTCTTTGTGTCATATCCTGCACCGCAGGGCGGCGGTGAGGCCCGGTGGGAGTCGACCGCCCCGATGACGCCGACATGCCGCCCGATGGGCGCGCAGATCATCGGGACGATCAGGGCGGTGGCGGGCGAGGCGCCCGGGCCGGTGGCGTCCAGGCCGAGACTCGCTATCGGCAGGAGTATTACGCCGACCTGCGCGTTGCGGTTTCTGCGGAGGAGTCGGTTACCGCGCAACGCACCGCGGCCAGGGAGCAGGTCGCGGCGGAGAAGTGGGATGGGACGGCCAAGGAGTCCCGCTGGATGTGGACGGAGTACCAGCGGAAGTGGCCGCCCGAAGAACGCGCGCCGGTCGACAAGTCCGATGATCCGCCGGGCTCCTGGCGCGGAGACGGCAACAAAGTACTGGACCGCGCCGTCAACGGCCGAATTGAAGCAAGTTGTGACCGGATCGCCGAACGGGAGCAAGAGAAGATCTCGCCAGGACTGCGTGCTACGGAAAGTCAAGACCCAGACCGGCACCTGATCGGCTTCGAGCACCGCCTGAAAGGCCGCGACCGCATCAAGGAGAAGGTCTGCGGAACGATCAACGACTTTAACCGCTCCCCGGAACAGGCTGTTTCGCTTGTGCCTGACACGATCCGGTACACCTTTCAGTATCGGGAGGCTCACTACACGCAGGGCGTTCTGGGCGATATCGTGCGCCTGAAGGAGCAGGGCTTTGACCTGGACAAGCTCAAGAATTCCTGGTCCGATGAGCAGTACAAGGGCATCAACAGCCAGTGGATCGAGCCGGACACCGGCCAGCGGTTCGAGGTGCAGTTTCACACGCATATCAGCTTCGAGGCCAAGCAGCTCACGCATGGCGCCTACGAACGACTTCGCACCCGGCAGCCCGATAAGTTCGAGCAGATGGTGCTGGAGGCGTTTCAGAAGAAAGTTACCGCTGAGGTGCCGGTTCCGCCCGGCGCCGACGGCATTCCCGACTTCCCGGAGAGAGGCGCAGATGCCAGATAAGGTCACGTACTACGCCGTCGTGGACGACCTGAGCAGCCGTGAGCGGCCGGCGGGGGTATTCCGGCGTACCTACACCGAGGATGGCGGCCGGTCCGATGAAGCATTCACCCGGAACCTCGTCTGGGAATTCAGCCCAGCCCTGATCTCCGCCGAGCGCGGCGACCTGCAAAACGAGTTCATCGAGATCACCGAGGACGAAGCAAACCAGCTCGTGGAACGCATCCGGGCCAAAGTGACCGGCGCGAGCAGCGGCTAGTGCCCGCGTCAGGCAACGTCAGCCCCGTTCCTTAGGCTGCGTCCGGTGATCGCTAGGATCCGGCTAAGGAGTGTTGCGTCGGGTGCAACGTCCACCGGAGGACCCCACAGGGCCGGGACAGGAGCATTCGGCACGAACTTTCGCCTTGGCGATGTCCCAGCCGTGCACGACCAGCTCGGTGAGCGTGATCTTGCCCCACATCTCGTTGGAGAGGTCCGAACCCGGCACGTTGGCACTGCCCTGCCAGGCCGCTGGGTCGTCCCACGCCTCGCCGACTTCCAGCACGTGCTGAGCGACTCTGTCCCGCCAGTCGGACTCGAGGTGCACGGCGTCAGGCCCCGCTAGCTCGGCGGCGCGGCGCGCGAGCGCGGTGGCCCCCTGAGACACCTGGTCGACGTGGTCGATGAGATCGCCGACCGTGTACTCGGTGCAGGGGCTTGAACTGGTCAGCTGGTCATCGGTGACACCGGCGAGCACGCCGATCATCCGGTGGCAGGCTGGCTTCAGGTCAATCACAGGTCTCCTCCACTGGTCTGTGGACGCGGTCCGCCCTCATTCAGCACGTAGATCCGGTCCGCCGAACGCACCGTAGAGAACCGATGCGATATCAGCAGCACCGAACGGTCCGCGAACAGCTCCCCGATCCGCGCGAACAGCTCGTGCTCGGCCTTAGCGTCAAGCGCCGCCGTCGGCTCATCCAGGATCACCAGCGGCGCGTCCCGGAAGAACGTCCGCGCCAGCGCCAGCCGCTGCCACTGCCCGGTCGACAGGTCGGTCCCGTCGATGAACGCCGGCCCGAGCAGCGTCTCATACCCCTCAGGCAACCCACCGATGTCCCGGTCCGCCCCGGCCCGCTCGGCCGCCTGCACGATCGCCGCAAAGGCGGCAACCCGCTCATGACGCCCGAGCGCGATGTTGTCACCCGCGGACAGCGCGTATTGGATGAAATCCTGGAACACGATGGCCGTGTGGCTCAGCAACTCGCGGCTGTCCACCTCACGCGTGTCCCTTCCGTCCCAGCAGACCCGGCCCTCACTGGGCAGGTACAGCCCGGCCAGCACCTTGGCCAGCGTGGTCTTGCCCGAACCGTTGGCCCCCACCAGCGCGACCACCTCGCCGGGCGAGATATGCAGCGAGACGTCGCGCAGCGCGACGCGTTCCGACCCCGGGTAACTGAACGTCACCCTCTCCACCGCAATCCGACCGAACGGACCCGGCTCACGCCCCGGCGCCCCAGATTCCCGCGGCGACGGGCGAGGCGGGGCGAGCTCGGCGAACGCGAGGAAGTCGTCGATGAACATCGCCGATTCCTGCAGCATCCCGGCGCTCTGCCCGGCGAACGCCAGCCGCTGGCCCAGCATGACCAGCGCGATGGCGCCCGCGCCCGCGGAGGACAGGGCCAGGTGGTGGGAGACGGCCAGCCACAGGATGACCGCGATCGCGGTGGCGATCGTCGTGGCGCTGGCCAGGTCGGCGGCGGCCACGCCGCGCAGCTGCCGGGACGAGATGCGGCGCATCTCCGCCATCCGCTCGTCGTAGAGCCGGTCGTGCCGCGCCCGCAGGAAGCCGGCCAGGCCGAACGCCCGGACCTCTTTCGCCGGATCGCGCCCGGTCAGCAGGCTGGCCAGGTAGCTGCGCTCGCGGTCGCGCGGGGTCATGGTGACCCCGAACATGTAGAACGCGCGGCCCCGGCGCCCGCTGGCCAGCCAGCCGGGGATCAGCGCCAGCAGCGCCACCGGCACCAGCAGCGGCGCCACCGCGAGCAACGCGACCGCCGCGCCGATCGCGCCGGCCATCGAGCGCCCGAGCCCCTGCAGCCCGAACACCATTTGCGGCGTTCCTTTAGTAACTGAGTCCTGCCAGGGCCGTCAGTTCCTTCGGTCCGGGATGGCGCCGCTACAGAAAGTAACGTTTCTGGTAACGCATTGTCAACGCGAGTCTCGCGGGCCCCGCTCCGTCGCGGGCCGATCCGCTGGATCATCCCGCCCGGCGGATCGGCCCGTGCTGGCCGCCGGTGACGTAGATGACCTGGCCGGTGACGAAGCCGGCGTCCTCAGAAGCGAGGAAGGCGACCACGCCAGCCGTGTCGGACGGCTCCCCGATCCGGCCGAGGCCGAACGCGGCTCCCGCCTCCGCCCGCTCCAGGGCCGTCAGCCGCGCGAACGGGCCGGTGGCCGTGCTGCCCGGCGCCGTCGCCTACGTGCCGGTCTCCGTCGCGGACCAGCATCGTTCCGCCGGCCTGGCCTTCGTGCCGGTCAGCGATCTCAGCCCCAGCGAGCTCGTGGCCGCGTGGCCGGACACCAGCCGCTCGCGCACGGTCGCCGCCTTCGTCCGCGCCGCCGCGGCGTTCCCGCCCGCTGTATCGTGGGGGCCGTGATGCGGTTCACCAAGCTCGGGCACTCGTGCGTCAGGCTGGACAAGGACGGCGCCACCCTGGTCCTCGACCCGGGTACCTTCAGCGACGCGGCCGCGGCCCTGGACGGGGCCAGCGCGGTGCTGGTCACCCACGAGCACGTCGACCACCTCGACGCGGACGCGATACGCGCCGCGCTGTCCAGCGATCCCGGCGTGACCCTGTGGGCCAACCAGTCGATCTGCGCGCAGTTCGGCGAGTTCGGCGACCGGGTGCACGAGGTCCAGCACGGGGACGCGCTGGAGGTCGCCGGCTTCGACGTGCACGTGTACGGCGTGGACCACGCGCTGATCCACCAGGACATCCCGCTGGTCGTGAACACCGGCTTCCTGGTCGACGGCGAGCTGTTCCATCCCGGTGACTCGTTCACCGTCCCCGAAGACCCCGTCAATACTCTCTTGCTCCCGATCAGCGCCCCCTGGCTGAAGGCCGGGGAGATGATCGACTACTTCCGCGCGGTCGCGCCGGCCCGCGGCTACGCCATCCACGATGCGATACTCAACGACAACGGGCTCGGCCTGATGACCCGCATGATGTCCGTGGCCGCCGCCCCCAGCGGCGCGCAAGTCGCCCGGCTGGAACCCGGCACCAGCCTGGACCTGTGAGGGACTGTTCAGCATGCGAGCTGGGCGGCTTCCCATTGATGAGCAGGTGGCGCGGTTCCAGGAGGCGCTGCGCCGCAACCGCACGCTGACCGAGGTGCTGGCCCGCTCGGCCAGGCTGGACCTGCCCGGCTGGTACTTGGTCGCGGGGTGCCTGTACCAGACGGTGTGGAACGTGGTCAGCGGCCAGCCGCCCGAGGCGGGCATCCTGGACTACGACTTGGCCTACTTCGACGGCTCGGACCTGTCGTGGGCAGCCGAGGACGCGGTCATCCAGGCCGGGCACGAGGTATTCGGCGACCTGCCCGCCCCGGTACAGATCCGCAACCAGGCCCGCGTTCACCTGTGGTACGAGCAGAAGTTCGGGATACCCTGCCCGCCCCACGAATCCACCGAGGCGGCGATCGACACCTTCGAAGCCACCACCGCCTGCCTCGGCGTCTGCGCCGGATCCGACGGACGGTGGCGCATCTATGCTCCGCATGGGCTCGCTGACGTGTTCAACCTCCTCGTTCGCCCCAACCCGGTGCTCGCCCCCGCGGCGGTCTACCAGGTCAAGACCGAACGGTGGCGGCAGCAGTGGCCGACCCTCACCGTCCTGCCCTGGCCAGCACCTCAGTCGCGCTCCCAGGGGGCGTCTTCGCCCAGCTTGGCGTAGTACTTGGCGAGGTGGCTCTTCACCCGGTCGATGTCGTTGCGCGGCAGGTCGGCTCCGCCGCGGGCACCCTGCATGATGTTGCCCGCAGCCATGATTCCGCGCGGCACGGCCTTGATCTTCCCGTCGATGACGTCGGCGATGAGCAGCTTGTAGCCGGTGAAGTTGTCCTTGTTGTCGCTGTCGTACCAGACATGGGCGTCGCGGTACTTCTCGTTCGGCTCATCCTCGGCGCCGGCCCACCTGCGGACCCGCTTCTCGGCGGCGGCACCGTCCCACTCGCGGTCGCGGTCGGCGAGCGGGTAGTCCTGGAACGCTGTGACGGCCATATCGACTGCCTCCCTTCCGGTAGCTAACAGGCCGCAGCCACTACCCGCCGCGCCAGCGCTTACACAAGGACATCCCCGGGCAGCGATTTCGTGAGAACCTGGCGGCGAGCTGAGCGGAAGGGACCACCGGGTGGACGAGCAGCAGATCAACGTGGACGGCCAGCGGATCGCGTTCGCACAGAGCGAGGGCAGCGGCCGCGCCGTCATCTTCGTACACGGCAATTCGTCCTCGGCCCGGACCTGGCAGCCGGTCATGACCGGGGAGTTCGGGCGGCGGTTCCGGTGCCTGGCCTTCGACCTGCCGGGGCACGGGGAATCGGCCAAGGCCAGCAACGGCAAGGACTACTCCCTACCGGGCTATGCGAAAGTGCTCGCCGGGTTCGCCCAGGCGACGGACGCGGCGGACGCGGTGATCGTGGGGTGGAGCCTAGGCGGGCACATCGCGCTTGAGGCCGCCCCGGCCATGGCCGAAGCCGCCGGGTACGTCGTGTTCGGCGCGCCGCCGGTCGCCTCCGCGGCCCAGATGGGGGCGGCGTTCCTGCCGAACCCGGCCATGAACGTGGGCTTCACCGCCGCGGTCGGGCCCGCCGAGGCCCGGGCCTACGCCGGGAGCTTCACCGCACCCCGTTCGGCCCTGTCTCTTGACGAGTTCACCGCCGACATCCTCCGGACCGACGGCGCGGCCCGGGCCGGCCTATTCGCCAGCATCGGCGCGGGCCGGTTCGCCGACGAGGTCGCCATCGCCGCGACCCTCCGGCAGCCGCTGGCGATCCTGCACGGCGAGGGCGAGCAGCTGGTCAGCCTCGACTACCTGCGCCAGCTGACCATCCCCACCCTGTGGCGCGGCGCCGTGCAGCTGATCCCCGGCGCCGGCCACGCCCCCCACCAGGAGGCACCCGGCGCGTTCACCCACCTGCTCGACCAGTTCATCGCCGACCTCAAATGAGCCAGTCCAGGCATCTCTCCCCTGGACTTCCCGCTCCGCCGCACTGTCTCTAAGCGGGCTGCGTTTTCCCTTTTCCGTACGGTGCCGTCGGCCATGACGTCGCCGCCGTCGCAGCACCACTGGACCCGGCCGCCTTCGAACTGCTCGTTGTAGAGCGTGGCGTACAGCCCGCCCTGGCGCAGCAGGTCCCGGTGGGGGCCGGATTCCACGACACGTCCGGAGTCGATGACGTTGATGACGTCGGCGCTGACGATGGTGGACAGGCGGTGCGCGATGGCGATGGTGGTGCGCGACCCCATCAGGGCATCGAGGGCCTTCTGGACCTCGCGCTCGCTGGCGGTGTCGAGGGCCGAGGTCGCCTCGTCGAGGATGAGGATGCGAGGGTCGTGCAGCAGGACCCGGGCGATGGCCAGGCGCTGCTTCTCCCCGCCGGACAGGCGGTAGCCGCGCTCGCCCACGATCGTGTCGTAGCCGCCGGGGAATTCCATGATCCGGTCGTGGATGTAGGCCGCCCGGGCGGCTTCCTCTATCTCTGCCTGGGTGGCGGCCGGCCGGCCGTATTGCAGGTTGGCCAGGATGCTGTCGTGGAAGAGGTAGCTCTCCTGGGTCACGAAGCCGATGGCGGCGGCCAGCGAGGCCTGGCGGGCGCGCCGCACGTCGAGTCCGTCGATCTCGATCGACCCGCCGGTGACGTCGTAGAGGCGGGGGATCAGGTAGCTGATGGTGGTCTTGCCGGCCCCGCTCGGCCCGACCAGGGCCACCAGCTGGCCCGGATCTGCTTCGAAGCTGACGCCGGCCAGGGCGTCCTCTTCGGTGCCTGGGTAGCGGAAATGGACGTCCCGCAGCGCCACCAGGCCGCCGGTGCCGGCCGCCGGCAAGTCCACCGCGTCGGGGGCGTCGACGATGTCGGGGATCACGTCGAGGTACTCGAAGATCCGGTCGAACAGGGCCAGGGAGGAGCGCAGCTCCACCGAGACCTGCAGCAGTTGACCGATCGGGAAGTACAGGCGGGTCTGGAGCGTGGTGAAGGCCACGACGGTTCCGGCCGAGATGGCGTGGTGGTTCGCGAGGAGCAGGCCCGCGGTGAGGTAGATCAGCGCCGGGGTGATGGACAGGAACGACTGCACCACGGCGTAGAAGCCCTGGCCGATCATCTGCTGGCGGACCTCGAGGTCGGCCAGGCGCTGGTTCTCCTGCTCATAGCGGGTGATGTCACGCGCCTGGCTGCCGAACACCTTGGCCAGCAGCACCCCGGACACCGACAGGGTCTCCTCGCTGATGGCGCTCATGGCCGCCAGCGACTCCTGGGTCGAGCGCGACACCCGGCGGCGCCGGTCGCCGACCGTCTTGGTGAGCCAGAAGAACGCGGGCACGGTGATGACCGCCACGATGGTCAGCGACTGGATCTCGCCGGTCTTGGTGTCGGTGAAGAAGGCGAGCGAAAGTGTCTGCAGGTGCGCGTAGAGCCGGTCGCGCAGATCCCGCATGACCAACTGCCCGACGCGGGTGGTCTCGTAGGTTTGCAGGATGCCGATGGCGCCGTTGACGATCGGGACCGCGGCCATGACGCCGACCAGGATGTAGAGCAGGTCGAGATTGGGGCCGCCCGGGACGAACAGGGCCTGGTTGAACACCGCCTGGATCAGCAGCGGGTTGATGATGCCGATCGTCGAGGTCACCACGATGAGACCGACGACGGCGGCCACCTGGAGCCGGTAAGGGCGGAACAGCGTCACTATCCGCCGGGCCGTGTTCCGGCCCGTGCGGGCAGGCGCGTCGGTCAGCATCATGCGACCTCCTTCGGAGTACAGCGACCGCTATCAGGAGCAGCGTGTCATCGCGGCCCGTTCGGATCCATCGTCCCGGTAATCAGCCTCACTCTCGCGCATCGGATCAGCCTGGCACGTGCTATGTATCACACCTGCCCGCGGGGCCTCCTTCTGAGTAAGGCTGCCCATGGCGGATGGTCATCGGCGCCACGATGAGGGCTCGAGGCCAGGGGGTAGGCCAGGGCTACGGGGTGCAGAGCGGAGCTGGGCGCGCCCTGATCACGTGAGCGACACTCGCTCTGTGCTGAAGATGGACGGGATGCTGGCATGACTGTTTTCCTTGCGCTAATCGCTATCCTCATACCTGCTTCTGTGACGGCGGCTGGACTTTTGTTCAGACAGCAAGCAGAGAAGCGGCTTACCGAGGAACATCAACAATCGGAAAAGCGGCTGCTCCAGGAGCAGGAGCAGGAAAACCACCGATTGAAGCTGGACGCGGCAATGCGTGCGGCCGACTTGTTTATCCCCTCTGGTTGCGCGGTGAGCAACGCGGCGAGGTCTGCGTCGGGGCTGCTAGCACTCGCGCGGCTTGGTTTCGCAGATCTCGCCGTCGCTCAGCTCGTTGACCTCTGGTCTCCTCAGGCAAGTGCGCTGCCACCGGCAGAGGCCGAACCTAAAGGTTCCTGTGGCGTCTCGACGGAGACAGCCATTCAGGTAATTAACGTCGCTCTAGAGACATGCGAGTCAGACGCGCAGCTCATGGCAGCGGAATTGCTGTGCCGGAATGCGTGCAAGCTTGACATCCGCAATTCTTTGCACTGGCCAAGCTCGGTTAATAGCGCGTGGATTCCGCGGCTTCCTGTTACGGCAAAGCTACTTATCGTGGACGCCCTCGTTCAAATGGCCCTTGCGAGCGAGCAAACTGGGAATGCTCTTCGTGAGCTAGCTGTACGCCTCTATGGCGTCTTTGATGGGGATCCAGCGCCGCGCGTGAAGGGATGCATGGGTGCGCTCATGAAGGCGATCCTTCCTGCTGTCCGGAATCTTGGGTACACGGACTTCATGAAAGGCCCCGGGTACGGTTTTGTGACCCTGGAGCAGATGGAGCAGGCTGCGGCCAAGGCTACCCGTCATCCGGACGGATACTTTGAGGCGATAGTTGAGGATAGAAGCGAGAAACTTAAGAAGTGGTCACAGAAGTGCACGGTGGTCTCGTTCTCGGCCGGGGAGCTTGTGCCAGCAGGCTGCGGGCCCAGAGAGATGCATGCCGAAGGAGAATGAACCAGGTGCCTTCGCATGAACTCCATACCGCCGACACCGGGCCTGCACGCGGAGCTGGCTAGCTGGGGTGACAGCCGATTTACCTGAGAGTTATCGTGTTCGGTTCTCGTACCCTTCGTCAGTATCATTCTCCTTCACGCCGCTGGCGCTTCTCCCGTCTGCTGGCCGTGGCTGTCGCTGCGGTCGCGCTGCTGCTGGGCCTGGCTGTGCCGGCGCTGGCCGAGCCAGCTACCACGGTGAATTACACCGCCGGCGCTTCGGCTACGCGCTACTCCGGATTGGCGTTTGACACCTGCACCGCGCCGCCGCTAACCGCGATCAGGGCATGGGCGGCCTCGCCGTACCGCGCCCTGGGCGTTTACATCGGCGGGGTCAACCGGACCTGCAAACAGCCAGAGCTGACCGCGACCTGGGTTACTGCCGTGTCGGGGCTGAAGTGGCGGCTGCTGCCCATCTACAAGGGCCTCCAGGCGCCGTGTGGCGGGAAACCCACCGATCAGAAGATCACGCCATCGGTCGCGGTGAGCCAGGGCCGCGCGGCGGCGGGCGACGCGGTGGCGAAGGCTAAGGCACTGGGCATGACCGGCGGCAGCGCGGTGTACAACGACATGGAGCCATATACGGCAACCAACGCGAGCTGCCGGGCGACCGTGCTGCAGTACCTGTCGGGCTGGACCAAGGAGACGCACCGGCTCGGGTACGTCGCCGGGGTCTACGCCCAGCTGAGCTCGGGAGCCAGGAACCTGGCCGAGTCCTACACCTCGACCAGTTATGCGCGGCCGGACGCGCTGTGGATCGCCCGCTATGACGGGGTGCCGGCGCTAAGCGGATGGGCGGGCGTCCCGGACAGTAACTGGGCGGTGCACCAGCGGGCCAAGCAGTACCGCAACAGCCACAACGAAACCTACGGCGGGGTGACGATCAACATCGACAACGACCGCGTTGACGCCCCGGTGGCCACCGTCGGCTACAGCTACCGGGTGACCAGCGGCACGCCGCTGAACGCGCGCTCGGGCCCCTCGGCCTCCTACCCGGTCGTCGGGACCCGCCAGCCGGGCAGCACACTGAGGGTTCTTTGCCAGGCGCCGGGCTCGGCGGTCAGTACCACGAGCGTGTGGGACAAGCTGACCGATGGCAGCTACGTCACCGACCATTACGTCAGCACCCCGTCCGGCAGCGGGTACAGCGCACCGCTGCCCCGCTGCAGCTATCCCTACCAGGTGGCTTCCAGCGGCGGTCTCAACGAGCGCACCGGCCCGGGGGCCTCCTACCCGGTCGCCGGAACGCTGCCGGGTGGTTCGCTGGCCTGGCTCACCTGCCAGAAGGCCGGCACCACCGTAGGCAGCACCCGCATCTGGGACAAGCTCACCGACGGCCGCTGGGTCACCGACTACTACGTCGCCACGCCGAGCAACACCACCTACAGCAAGCCGGCACCGCGCTGCTAGTGCTGCTGGAAGCGCGCGTCTCCGCGGAAACGCCGCACGCAATTGCGTAGCACGTTGGAAATGCGGGATCTGCACCGCGCGGCGTTACCGGAAAGCACCGCCTGCCGGGTGCAGCCGGTCGGCGGCAAGAGCGTGGGGACCGGCGGGTCCGGTGCGGCCTGATTGCTTTGGCGCCGGACGCGGTGGGAGGATCAAGGTGCGATGTCCACCGATGTGACAGTGATTCTTGAGCACCAGCCGGGTGAGTTGGCCCGGCTGGGAGAGATCACTGGCGAAGCCGGTGTCTGTATCCGTGGCTTTGCGGCCTTCACGGGTGAGGGTAGAGGGGTTGTCCACGTGCTCCTGGACGACGAGGCCGTGGCCAGCTGCCGGGCGGCTCTTGAGCGCGCCGGCATAGGGATCGCTGACGAGCGCGAGGTCCTGGTGGTCGAGATCGAGGACCGGCCCATGGCGCTCGGCGAGCTGACCCGGCAGCTCGCCGACGCTAACGTCAACGTCGAACTTGCCTACACCACGTTCGGGCGCCTGAAGATCGTGATTGCCACCGATGACCTGAAAAGCGCCCGCGCCGTGCTCCAGCAGACGTAGGCCCTACGCACTCAGCGTAGCCGTCCAGAGACATGCTGATCTCTAGTCTCACGATGCTCATTTCTGCTCACTCCTCTCACGTGGGCTCGAGCGCTGAAGAGCCTGCACCATGAGGCGGATCTGCTCGAGGTAATCGGTGCACCCGTCGCATCCGGTGAGGTGCTCGTCCATCGCGGCGCGCTGCTCGGGTGGCAGCACTTTGTCGAGGTAGCCGGCCACCAGCTCGACCAGCTCTTGACAGGCAAGACCACCCTCCGCGGGCTCAGCGGGGGCGGGGGCTGCAGGCGGGCGCAGCAAGGGGGCGACCAGAAGAGCCGCTACCACAGTGGTGGCGGCGAGGATGGTCCAGGCCGACGGGCCGACACCGTGGGCCCGGGCGAGCCACCCGAACACCAGCGAGAACGGCAGGAACAGCAACCAGGACACAGTGCCGACACCGGACGACACCCCGGTTCTGACTGCGGACGGGACCGCGTCATGCAGCAGCTTGCCGACGTGGATGGCGATGACCGCTAGCAGCAGGGCCAGCGCGACCTGGGCGAGGATCACCAGGGCGAGTGACCGGCTCAGCACCAGGCCGAGTGCCGCGACCGGCCCTAGGCCAGCGAGCGCGACGACAGTCGCGGTATTCCCCAGACGCAACCGGCTCACCAGATAGCCGCCCAGGCCCAGTGTGGAGACCAGGGCCGCCCAGTACGGGCCGTAGATCCCTGGTGCCGCGTGCAGCGCGACCAGCCATAGCGGGCCGAATTCGAATATGGTCTGCGACACCACCGACGCGATCGCCGCGAGCAGCACCACCTGCAGGACCGCCCGTTGCCGCGTCATGGCCCGGACCGTGGTCGCCACGTGCTGGCGCAGCGCAACCGGCTCCGCCGCACGGTGCAGCCGGGGTTCGTCGAAGCGCATGAACGCGGCGACTGCGAGCAGCATGAACGGCAGGGTCGCGAAGTAGGTCAGCCGCGCCGACGTCCAGCCAGCCAGGACGCCGCCGGCCAGCGCGCTGAGCGCGAAGGCGGCGCTTTCCACCATCCGGACCCGGCCGACCCAGGTTTCGTAGAGGTCGTTCGATCCGGTTTCCTCGAGCACGAGGTCATAGACGACACTGTCGATGGTGCCGGAGTTCAGCGCGAAGTACACGCCGAGGATCATCGCCGCCACGATGTAGGTCGGCACGTTCCGGCTCAGCCCGCCGAGCAGCGAACTTGCCGCCAGCGCCACGGTCGCGGCCACCATCATCAGGCGGCGGCTGCCGCGGTCGGCCAAGATCCCGGACGGCACCTCGAGCACCGGCACGACCGCAGCGTACGCAGCGGCCATCACCGCGACGGACCCCGCGTCGAACCCGATCTGAGACATGAACAACTTCTCGACCGGAACCCACAACGCTATGCCCTGCAGCCCGACGGCTACCTGCAACGGGCGAAGCCGTCGCGCGAGGGTAGGCGGTGTCGCGTCGGCGCCGCGTGTCATGCCGGGCCCTCCCGGGCCAGCCATGCCGTCAGCCGCTCTCGCAGCACGGCCCACGCTCGATTGCGAATCGCCCGCTGCTGCCCATCGGACAGTCCGAGCCGGGCCCGGACCTCGCTGGCCGGCCGCCCTGCCCCTTTGCGTTCCTGGACCACGGCACGCCACGTCGGTGGTAGCTCAGCAAGCTCCCGCGCAAGTGCCTGCTGCAACGCCAGGTCGTCTCCGGTGATCGGCGGCCACGGCGGTGGGAACGCCCGCCAGTGCTCCGGGTACGGCTCATCTGGCCCTTGAAACCGGCGCGGATCGACCGCGGGCGTCTTGGGATACCAGTGGGCCCAGCGCGCGACCCGGTTCGGTCGTTGATCGCCCCGCAACACTGTGCCGGCCACCGCGCGAGCCAGCCATCCCTTCACGAAGATCCTCCCGCCGATTCCTGTGCACCCTTCAGGGGAGCCGTCCACCGACGCGGGCAGCCCCTGTATGCCCGCGTTCGGGCTCTCGCAGCTCGGTCTTCCTGCGCAGCAGCCATCCCCACATCACTGGGTCTGTAAGTAGTACCGTTACGCGCCGGCGAATTCATCGGTGCTGCGCGATGGTGTGCCTCGCCCGAGGGTCCGGCTAACGGTGCGCTGGCCGGAAGCTGACGGCGGCGGGCCGGGCTACGGGGGCAGCTGCTCTGGCAGGCCGAAGCGCGGGAAGATCTCAGGAGTGCGGAACGCGGTGATGGCGGCGATGCGGGTGCCTTGCCACGACAGCACGTCGAGGGCGACCGGGAGGTAGCTGCGCTGTTGCGGGTCGAGCTTATAGGCGCCGAGGGCAAGCTGCCCGTTGGCCCGGGTCGGCAAGTACCGCAGGCTTGCCGGGGATCCGGCGGGCATGAGCCACGACCTGGACAGGGCGTCGCGGCCGCGGCACCAGCCCGGATAGGGCGGCATCGCGAAGCTCGCGTCCTCGGCGAGCATGGCGACGATTACCTCGACCTGTCCCGCTTCCAAGGCGTCGGTGAGACGCTGCGCGAGATCACGGAGCCGGTTGTCGCCGAGCGATCGCATGGCTTCCTGCTGGCTTTGGCCGGGAAGCCGCGCCCGGATGGTCTGGCGTGCGCGCTGCAGGGCGCTGTGTACCGATGCGGGCGTGGTATCGAGCGCTCCGGCCACTTCCTTGGCCGAGAAGCCGAGCACATCACGGAGGATTAGTACGGCGCGCTGCTGGCCGGGCAGATGCTGCAGCGCCGCAATGAAAGCCAGTTCCACGGCCTCGCGTTGCTCATAGTGTGCCTCGGGTGAGGCGTACCCGTCCGCGAGCCCCAGCTGCCCGTCCGGGTAGGGCTCTACCCAAACGGGCTCCGCTGGCGGCTGCCGGGGCTCATCACCGCCGGGGTCGGCCGGGGGACCGTAATCGACTGGAAGCCAGCGCCTGGGCCGCCGGGCGATAGCGTCCAGGCAGACGTTGGTCGCGATTTTGTACAGCCACGGGCGAAGCGGTCGGCGGCTATCGAACCCGGGCAATCCGCGCCAGGCCCGTAGCAGGGCGTCTTGGAGCGCGTCGTCGGCGTCGTGAACCGACCCGAGCAACCGGTAGCAGTGGGCGTGCAGCTCGGACCAGTAAGGCCCTACCAGGCGGCCAAAGGCATGATCCTCGCCGCGGCGGGCGTCCTCGATCAGCGCCCGCTCAGGCACGAGGGAGCCGGTCGAGGTGACAACCATACGGCGAAGTCTAGGGCGTGTTAAGAAGTCGGGGCGCCGCGCCGGCAGCTCAGCGGCGGTGCGGCGGAAGGTTACGGCCTCGCCGACGCGTAATGCGCCGAGCACAGCCTGCAGCGGCGATGGCCCCTGCGCGGAGCCGCCGTGAGCGCCGGGCAACGGCCGGGTGTGCGGGGCCTGATTATCCATCTGCAACATCTCCGGCTAACCTCCTGGGCTTCTGCCGGACGAGAAGTGAAAGGTGATCACGCATGCTGGTCCTGACCGAGGCGGCCGCCGAGGTCGTCAAGTCCGTCACCTCAACCCCGCAGAGTCCCGACGAGACGGGCCTGCGGATCGTATCCTCCGCACCGGAACCGGAAGACCCTGGCGCGCTACAGGTCACAGCCGCGGCTGGTCCGGGTGAGAACGACCAGGTCATCGAGGCAGCCGGAGCACGCGTGTTCGTTGAGCCGCAGGCCGCTGCCTACCTTGATGACAAGGTACTCGACGCGCAGCTCGATGAGCAGGGCAAGGCCCACTTCACCCTGGGCACGCAGGACGCCGGCCAGATCTAGGGCGAGTTAAGGACGTCGGGGCGCGGATTGGAACCATCCGGATGCGCCTTTCACCTTCGTCACCGACGGTGTGCCAAGTGCGGTGGCACAAGCGAAGGCGTTCGCAGGAGGCAAGGACGTCTCAGTCAGCCCGGGCAACGTCGGGGACAGGCTTTGGCGGCCGGCTTGGTCGACGAGGTGCGCGTCGACCTCGTCCCGGTCGTCTTCGGTGCTGGCGTCCGGTTTTTCGGCGACTACGCCGGGTC
>WNGJ01000752.1_pt1 | contig 47163 bp, 55 predicted proteins | sample 5400611 | NCBI WGS metagenome assembly WNGJ01 (sample SAMN13153375, study PRJNA577476) | soil metagenome | isolation source: 40 cm soil or saprolite under Garry oak tree replicate 1 | place: USA:California | collected 2016-06-15
CCGCTGCTCTATCCACTGAGCTACGGGGGCCGAACAGAGCCAAGATAGCGTCGGCGGCGGGCACCTAGGATGTCGACGTGGCGGAGGTCGCCTAGAGGTTTGAGCGCCCGGCCCGAGACAGGGCCGGGCGCGTGATCTTCTGGCTAGTTCGGGTCGATCGAGCCGAAGAGGCCATCCTGCTCGTCGTTCGGGCCAGCGGTGAAGAAGAGCCGCGTGCTCGGTCCGGCGCCACCGTCGTTCCCGAACTCGAGCGCCCACAGTCCATCGATGGCGAGCGGCTTGCCGTCCGTGCCGCGAAGCTCGCCGCGGTGTTCGAACTGGCCGTTCGGCAGCTTGGCGTACGCATTGATCTGGCCGTCGCCGAAGTTGCCCACCAGCAGGTCACCACCGAAGCGGCCGAAGCTCGCTGGCGCCAGGGCCAAGCCCCATGGAGCGTTCAGTTGCCCATGCTGCGCAACGCGCCCGAGCAGGTTGCCGGACGTGTCGTACGCGTCGACGAAGCCGAGACCCTGGCCATGCAGCTCGTCCGCCGCATCGGCGTCTTGTTTCGCGTATGTGACGAAGATCGTCTCGCCGATCCTTTGGATTCCGAACGGCCCGTAGCCTGCGGGAATGGAGGGATCGGTGAACGTGGCCGAGGTGATGAGGTTCCACGAGCTGTCCCACACGTCCACTCGGCCGTTGTGGAAGTCGGTCGCGTAGAGCCGTGGCCCGTCGCGGGTCACGGCAATCGCGAGGCCCTTGTATTTCGCGAACGGAACCGGGCTCTGCGCGGCCGTCTCCTGAGCGTCTCCCGAGCCGGGCCAACCTCTGATCTTGCCGTCCTCGCTCGCAAACAGGAACCGCGACGAAGAACCGCTCGGCACCGCGAAGCCCGCGCCGGCGATGTTGAACACCGTCCCCGTCGGGCCGCCGAGGACCGTGACCGTGAGCCCCAGCTTTGCTCCTGTGTTGCCATTGTAGAGCGTCGAAACGTTGGCCCCGTTGTCCGCCACCCACCAGGGCGAGCTGGAACTGGCCGTGAGCCCCCAACCATTGACGAGACTTGCATCGTGCGCGGCCGCCGGGACGGCTGGCCCACTCGAGACGAGGTTCGTCACCACGTAGGCGTTCTGCTCTGCCGCCCCCAACGGCGAGACCAGGGCCAGCGCGGTGGTGACCAGCGCGGCTGCGAAGGCGATGCCCTTCAGAGACCTTGGCTGCATGTCTTCCTCCGTTTCTCCCCGTGCTTGCTTCCGTTTGTCTTCTCCAGCTACTCGGGAGGAGTGGAATCGGATTCCAGGCCGCCTCGGCGGGCAGGGCACCCTAGGATGTCGACGTGGCGGAGGTTCTCTCCCAGGAGGAGCTCGAGGCTGCGCACTGCTGGGAGGCGGAAGACCGGGTGCCGCGGCGACCGGAGCTGACCGAGTTTCGTCGAAGGCTGCGCTACCACCAGTCGCAGTGGCGCGAGGCGCAGGGGCACCCGCTCGGTTCGCAGCCGATCGCGCCGAAGCCCAACGGAGGGGCTGTGCGGCTCGTCGGGAGTCGCCTCCCGCTGGCCTACGCTCAAGAGACCGGCGCGAACTTCCTGACCGTTCCCGCACTCGACGCGGCGAAGGCGCGAACGTCGATCGTCGAACCTCATCAGAGCTTCGATCACCAGCGACTGTGGGCCGACCTCCTGTCGTCGGTGTCCATGGGCTTCAACCTGTTCGGCGACCTGGCAGCCGCCCTCACGCTCGCCGACCGGGCCGTCCACGAGTGGTGGCCGGACGTGCCTGGCACGGTGAGCGAAGTCCGCTTCGCGCACTCTCCGGGGCGGCTCGATCCGGCCTGGCTCGGCAACCTCGTCGCGTTCGACGTCGCGTTCGTGCTCGATCTCGGCGACGGCACCCAGGGGATCGTCGGCGTCGTGACCGCGTACCACCAGGTCAACAGGCCGCAGCCGCCGAAGCCGAGACGCCTGCCGCGGTACCGCGAGATCACCGAGACGTCGGGCGCCTTCGGGCCGGGGGCTCTCGATGCGGTCAACGGGACCGAGCTCATCCACATCTGGCTTGACCACTTGCTGGTGCTGTCGATGCTCCAGCACCCGAGCCGCACGTGGCGCTGGGGCCGGTTCGTCGTCGTCCACCCTGCCGGCAACACGGATTTCGCAGAGGCTTGCGACCGATATCGAGATCTGCTCGTAGATCAGTCGACCTTCTCTTCGAGCACCGTCGAGGAGCTTCTCGACGCCGGCGTCCTCCCGGCACCCACGGCCACAGCGCTGCGCAAGCGGTACATCCTCCGCTAACGGGTCAAAAAGCGGCGTTCAGGCCAGGGTGGATTCCCTCGGTCGAGGGAGCGGGGCGCAAGTTTTGGAGGCGGATGGCGACCTACCAACCGTAGGTCACAATTACCCCCAGTTGAAGGGATTCCAAAGTGCGAAAGCGATTGAGCAGCCTCACCCGGCGTTCCGTGGTCGGCGTGGTCGTGGGTCTCGCGTTCGCCGCCGCCGCGGGCGTCGGGCTTGCGCAGATCACTGCCGGCTCCACTCCGAGCGCGGTAACGACGAGCACGACCGGGTCCCAGACGACCTCGACCCAGACAGCCACCGGCGACCGCGAAAGCCAGTCGGCGGACGAACAGGGGTCACAAGAGAGCGACTTCGAATCGGAGTCCGCAGACAACGGCAACCAGACATCGACGAATCTGAGCACGATCTCCACGACGGCGCTTCTGACCACGACCGGCGGCGCCGCGCAGGGCGACCTCGGCACCGGCCAGACGAAGGTGGACGTCTGCCACAAGACAGGCAACGGCGGCCAGCACACCATCAACATCGCACAACCTGCCGTCCAGGCCCACCTTGCGCACGGCGACACGTTGACCGCCTGCGTTGTGATAGCGGCAACGACCTCGAACGCCGCGACGACCTCTACCACGTCCACGACGTCCACGACGAGTCACGGGCAGAAGCCCAAGAAGCCGAAGAACCAACCCTTCAGTGGCCCCACCGCAACGACCTCTTCAAGCCACGGCAATTCCGGCCACGCCGGTGTGAAGAGTCACGGCAAGGGCGGCCACGCCCACACGACTGGTGGCGGGAAGGGTCACGGCAAGTAGCAGCCTTTCTCATGTTTGCGATCCGAGAGCCCCGCAACTGCGGGGCTCTCGTCGTTTCCGGGGCGATACGCTCCGTTCGTGATCCGCGAGCTGCTCGAAGCACGTGCGGGCGAGGAGTACGACCTCTATGCGCGCACGATCAATCCGCAGTTCATGCGCGTCCTGAAGACGATCGGCTTCGATCGCGTTTGGTCGCGTGCCGAGGGCCAGTACCTCTACGACTCCGACGGCAACCGCTACCTGGATCTGCTCGGGGGATTCGGAATGTTCAACGTGGGCCGAAACAACCCGCGGGTCCGCGCCGCATTGATCGAAGCGCTCGAGCTCGACACTCCGGGCTCGGTGCAACTCGGCGTGTCGCTCTTGCCCGGCCTTCTCGCCGAGGAGCTGCTGAGGCGCACCCCGGCAAGACTCGAGCGGGTGCTCTTCACGAGCTCGGGAACCGAGGCGGTTGAGGCCGCGCTCAAGCTCGGCCGCGCCGCGACCCGGCGCTCACGTGTGGTCTCGGCCGACCACTCGTTTCACGGCCTGACTCTCGGCGCGCTCTCGGCGAACGGCGATCCGCACTTCGTCGAGCGCTTCGGACCGCTGCTGCCGGAGTTCTCGCAAGTCCCGTTCGGCGACCTGGAGGCTCTCGAGCGTGAGCTGATCAGCGAGGACGTGGCGCTCTTCCTCGTCGAGCCGGTCCAGGGCAAGGGCGTGAATCTGCCGCCGGGCGGTTACCTCGAAGGCGCGCAGCAACTCTGCCGGCGCTACGGGACGCTCTTCGCCGTCGACGAGGTGCAGACGGGCTTCGGCCGCACGGGCAGGCTGTTCGCCTTCGAGCACTGGGGGCTCGAGCCCGACCTCGTCACCGTCGCCAAGTCATTGTCGGGCGGCTACGTGCCTGTCGGCGCATTGCTGATGGCCGCGCACGTCTACGACGGAGTCTTCGACTCCCTCGAGCATTCGGTCAGCCACGGCTCGACCTTCGCGCCGAACGACCTTGCAATGGCCGCCGGGCTTGCAACCTTGCGCGAGCTGGACGAGACGAAGCTCGTCGAGCGCTCCGAGGAACTCGGCCAGCGGTTGTCCGAGCTGACCCAGCCGCTCGTGGAGGCGCACGACGCCGTGAGGGAGGTTCGCGGCCTCGGACTGATGTGGGCGATGGAGTTCGGCGAGCCGCAGGGTGGAAGCCTCGCTTGGCGCGTGCTGGAGCGCATGCAGGCGGGTCTCTTCGCGCAGCTCGTGGTGATGCCGTTGTTCACTCGACACCGGATCCTCAGTCAGGTCGCGGGTCACGATCTGCCGGTCTTGAAGGGCCTGCCGCCTCTCGTCGTGTCAGAGCAGGACCTCGAGGAGTTCGCCGCGGGGCTCGACGATGTGATTTCGAAGGCCGGGCGCCCCGCGCGGGTGGCCGGGCTCGCGCTGCGGGCTGCCCGCGCGCGGTGACGTCCTAGAGATCTGTCATCTCTGCGTGACGCTCGTTGATGCACTGACGGGTCCAGATCTCCGCCAGCGTCACGAGCCGTTCGCAGAGCTCTTTGCGTGCGCCGGGATCGTCCGGCACGATCTCCGGTGAAACGGAGACGCGGACCTGGTGGAGCAGGATCTCCGCCTCCTCCGAGATCTCGTGGCGCTGCTCGCCGACGATCGAGACCTCGCCTGCCTCGGGCACGAGCAACTTGCCGAGCTCCTCGAGCTCGGCTGCCGTCGCGTCTCGTCCTGCGAAGACGCCGAAGTTGATCCGAATCTCCAGGCCGGCGGGCTTCTCCTCGGTGGCGAAGGCGATGACGTTTTCGACCTGCATCGGCAGGTCCTATTGCCGACTCGGCCCGGGTCTAACCTTCTCGCGGCTCCCAACGGAAAGTGCGTAATGCCACAGCCATTCCGAAGATCCCCCATCCGGCAAGGACTCCTATGGCGAGAGGCTTGTCCCAGAACTGCTGGCCGTGCAGATAGATGCCCTTGATCAGATCCAGGAGGTACTTCAGCGGGAGAACGTCGCCGATTGCCCGAAGCACTTTCGGATAGTGACGGGTCGGCCCGAAGGATCCGGTCAGGAACGCCGCCGGCAGCACGATGACGTTGAGGACCGCCGACGATCCCTCCAGCGACCGGATGAACCCCGTGATCGCCAGGCCGAGAGCAGCGAACACCGCAGCTCCGAGCGCCAGCGACAGCACGAGCGAGAGCAGATGGGTCGGCCACGGCGTCGACTTCAGCAAGCGGCCGAGTGCGAAGAGCGACGCCACTTGAATCGCAAAGACGATCATGATCGAGACGAGCACCGCGGTGAGATAGACGGCCGGTGGCAGAGGCGTGGCACGGATCCGCTTCAGGATGCCGATCTCGCGTCGCGAGACGAGCGTGATCGCGAGCCCGGCGAACGCTGTGTTCGCCGCGCCGTAGCCGATCATCCCGGCGAGCAGAGCCCACGATGCCGGGCGACCGTCGATGTGGCCGTTGTAGACCGCTGTCAGAAGCGCGAAGAGGAGGATGGGGAAGAGGAAGACGAATACCGCCGACTCGCGACTCCGCCAGAAGAGCCGCTGCTCCCACTTCAGCTGATGCCGGAGAAGCCTCACTTCTCGTGCTCCGCCGTCAGCGAGAGGTAGACGTCTTCGAGCGTCGGGCGCCGGACCGAGAGCCCTTCCAGTTCGCGCCCTTCGGCCAGCGCCTCCGCTGTCAGGCGTTGCAACAGCTTGGTGGGCTCGGTCGTACGGACCACGACGTCCTGCCCGTCCTTGCGGTAGCGGACTTCGGTCTCGTTCGACCCGGCCGTCAGCTCCGCGGGCGTGCCTTCGCGAATGATCACGCCTTCACGCAGGACGGCGAGGCGGTCCGCCAGCTGCTCCGCCTCGTCGAGGTAGTGCGTCGTCAACAGGATCGTCTTGCCGAGCGAGCGCAGCGAACGAATCATGTCCCAGGCTGCGCGCCGCGCAGCAGGATCGAAGCCCGTCGTTGGCTCGTCCAGGAACACGAGGTCAGGATCGCCGACGAGCGCAACGCCGAGATCGAGACGTCGCTTCTGTCCTCCTGACAGGGTCTTCACGCGTGCATCGCGCTTCTCGGCCAGCCCGACGAGCACGATGACCTCGTCCACGTTGCGCGGGTGCTCGTAGTAGCCCGCGAACATGCGGTGCGTCTCGGCGACCGTGAGGTTCGGCCAGAGTTGCGACTGTTGCAGGACGACGCCGATGCGTTCCCGGAACGCAGAGCCGGCCCGCCCGGGGTCGAAGCCGAGAACCTCGACGTCACCGCCGTCACGTGTGCGGTAGCCCTCGAGGATCTCGATCGTTGTCGTCTTGCCCGCTCCGTTCGGGCCGAGGAGGCCGAAGACCTCGCCCTCCTCGATCTCGAAGCTGATCCCGCGGAGCGCCTCGTCTGTCCCGTAGGACTTCCTCAGATCGCGGACGGAGATCGCGCTCACGGCCGCCGGCTCACCCGATCATGGTAGAGGATCGGACTGTGCCCACTCTTCGCTACGTCGTTGCTGACGTCTTCACCGATGTCCCTCTCACCGGGAATCAGCTCGCCGTCTTCACGGACGGACGAGATGTCGACGACCAGACGATGCAGAAGCTTGCGCGCGAGACGAACTTCTCCGAGACGGTGTTCGTCCTGCCTCCGGAAGCCGGAGGTCACGCGCGCATCCGAATCTTCACGCCCGCGGTCGAGCTGCCGTTTGCGGGACATCCAGTGCTCGGTTCTGCGTTCGTGCTCGGAATGCCGCTGCAGCTCGATGAGATCCACCTGGAGACCGGAGCAGGAATCATTCCGGTGGCGCTCGAGCGCGAGGGTGCGAGCATCGTGTTCGGCCGAATGCAGCAGCCGATCCCGAACTGGGAGCCGTTCGCGCAGGCGGAGGAGCTTCAGCAGCTGCTCGGGGTGCGTTCACAGCTTCCCGTCGAGACATACGACCTGGGGCCGCACCACGTCTTCCTCGAGCTCGGTAGCGAAGCCGAGGTTGCCGCACTGGAGCCCGACTTCGGCGCGCTCGCGCGTCTGACGCACCTTGGCGTGAACTGCTTCGCGGGATCGGGCAGGCGCTGGAAGACGCGGATGTTCGCGCCCGCGGGCGGTGTTGCGGAGGATCCCGCGACGGGCTCTGCCTGCGGACCGCTCGGCGTGCACCTCGTACGGCACGGCCGCATCGCCTTCGGCGAGGAGGTCGAGGTCTCCCAGGGCGCCGAGATCGGCCGTCCGTCGACGCTCTATGTCCGTGTGGACGGGTCGTCGCCGGAGAACATCGACCGCGTCGAGGTCGGTGGGTCGGCGGTCGTCGTGGCGCGTGGCGAGTTCCGTCTCTAGAGCGGCGTCGACCCTTCCGGTCGAGACGTGCCCCTTACGACCACGTCTTGGTGTCGGACACCGTGCCGTGCTTGTCACGACAAAGTCGCTCGGCCGGCGCGATCGGCGTAGTCAAGCGGTTTCGCCTCTCGTCACTCCTAGCCACGTCCCGGTGTCGGACACCGTGACGTAACTGCGACGCACTCTCCACAGGGGAGCGACTTGGACGAGTCTTAGAGGAACGTCACGGCTTCGATTTCCGGGAGCTCCGGCACGAGCACACGCCAGAAGATGCCGCCGTTCTCCGACAGGTAGAGGCGATTCCGGGCGGCGAAGAGCATCACGTCCGGATCGTTCTCGTCGATTGCAACCGCAAAGCCGGCCGGAAGGCCGCCGCCTGCTTCACGCCACGTGCGTCCTGCGTCGTTCGAGATCGCGAGCGGGGGGCGTCGGTCGACGACTGCGACCACGGTGGCACCCGCAGCCGCAGCGGCAACCACGCGCGGTAGCTCGACCGCGATACGCGGCGACTCGAAGTCGCCGCCGGGACCGATCACCTCCTCGGCTTCCACGTCGACGACGTACGTCCCGGAAGCGGTTCGAACAGCGGCGGTCACGTCGCTCTCCCGGTCAGCAGCGCCCCGACGACGCCGGTCGCCTGGCGTGCCGCGGAGACGGGCGCCAGACCCTGTGACCTACCGGCGAGGTAGGCCGCGGAAAAGGCATCGCCGGATCCGGTCGGGTCCATCGCCACGGGCCATGCGCCGACCTCTTCGGCGCGCCCGTTGTGGTACACGCGCGAGCCGCGCTCTCCGAACGTGACCAGCACCTCGGCCACGTCGAGCTTGTCGATCGCCCCGACGACCTCTGCCTCCTCCTCTGCCAGCTTCAGGATCTGCACGTGCTCGAGCACCGCCGGGTCGAAGTCGGCGTCGAGCCGTAGTGGCCCCGTCTCGGCCGCGCGCACGAGTCCCTGGCCGTCGAGCGAGAGGTGGCGCCCTCGTGCGAGGGCTGCGAGTGTTTCGGCGGGGAAATCGGATCGCAGCAGCGGCGCAACGTGGATCCAACCTCCCGGCGGCACGACGTCGGCGTCCGCAGCCGTCCAGGTGTCGCCCGGTTGCACGACGGTCATGATCCGCGTGTCGCCTTCGTAATGGAAGGAGAACGACGTCGTCGCCGCTCCCTCGAGGGAGACGACCGGCAGCCCGAGCGCGGTCAGAAGCCGTACGTAGGCGTGCCGGTCTTCGGGACCGCAGCGCGTGAAGATCGTCCCGCGCGTTCCCAGTGCTCGCCAGGCATGCGCGGCGTAGTACGGACCGCCGCCGATTCGCGGTGGGCCGCCGTCAACGACGTCCCGGGAGAGGTTCCCGACGAGCGCGAGCGGCGGCACGCGACGAGCCTAACGCCACGGCCGCAGCCGTCAGCAGGAAGGCTGCCGCAAAGCTCGGCACGGAAGCGCCGATCTGGTACGACGGCGTCGGCAGATGACCGACCCACCGGCTCCAGAAACCGAGGTCGGCCGGCTGGTACAGCCACTCGTACACGACGAAGCCGGCAATCCAGGCAACGATGTTCGCAGGCCGGAAGGCGGGCCCTTCGAAGACGTGGCGACGCGTGTAGTGAGCCCCGGCGAGCAGCCAGTCCGCGACGAGTACCCCGAGGAGGGGAACGAACACGGCGCCGAGCAGGAGCAGGAAGCGCTGGTAGCTGCGCATGTCGATGAAGAGAGCGCCGCCGGTTGCGAGCACGGAAGCACCGACGATCAGCACGCGCTGTGGGATCCCAGGGAACAGGTTCTGCGTCGAGACGGCTGCGGAGTACACGTTGGCGAACGCTTCGTCCGTCTCGTCGACCGTCAGCGCGAGGAGCGCGAGCGCTGCCGCAAGCCCGCCGCCCGCGATCGCGATCAGGATCAACTCGGGATGGTTCGGATCGACGCCGCGCGACAGGACCAGGATCGCGCCGAACCCGAACTGAAACAGCGTCGGCAGGAGATAGCCGATGCCGACGCCGAAGAACGCCACGCGTCGGTTGCGCGAGAAGCGCGTGTAGTCCGCCACCAGCGGCGCCCACGAGACGGTCACGGCGACGACGGTGTCCACCGCGAGCCAGAACGATCCCTTGTGCCCGCCCGCCGACCAGATGCGCTGAACGTGGACGCCGTCGACGATCCACCAAGCCAGGTAGATCACCGAGGCGAGCACGGCCCAGATCGCGAACTTGCGCACGAACCGGCGCACGAAGCCGACGGGACCGAGGAGCGCCAGAAAGGCCGCCACCGCGCCGAACACCAGCTTCCAGATCCACACGCCTTTGAACCCGAAGAGCTTGTCGCAGAGCAGGCCGGCTGCCGTCGCGATGACGATCAGCTCGAAGATCGCCCAGCCGAGGCACTGGAGCACGTTGAGCGCCGTCGGCAGATACGAACCGCGTCGGCCGAGCGGCGCGCGCTGGAGCACCATCGTCGGCACGCGAGCGTCGGCGCCGATCAGCGCGGCGACCGCGAGCATCAGGTTCCCGATCAGGCCGCCGACGAGCGTCGCCGCGAGCGCGTCACGCAGCGGCAGATCGAAGTACGCCGGGAGGACGAGGACGAGGAGCGAGATGCCGAGGTTCGTCCAGAGCAGGGTCGTGTCGAGCAGGCCGAGAACCCGCAGGCGCTCCGGCACCGGCGCGATTCCCCACTGTGGCGTGTCCCGCATTCGTTCGCTCCCTTCGCTGGTGCTAACCAGATCAGGTTCGACGGGTGTGATCTCAGCGCCGCATCGGCAGCGCACCCCGGCGTCGCCAGGTTAGCGGGCTCAACTCGGCTGAGCCGGGAAGTGGTTTGCCTAGGTAATGCATATGCAGTAGGGTGGCTGCCTCGTGGCTCGCACCTACACGGCCGGAGAGGCGGCGCGCGCGCTCGGAATCAGCCTCGACACGCTCCGTCGCTGGGACCGGCAGGGGCGGATCCGCGTCCAGCGCGACTCCGCAAACCGGCGCGTCGTCGCGGCCCGCGAGGTCGAGCGCCTGCGCGGCGACGAGCGCAGGACGTTGAGCGCACGGAACCGCCTCGAGGGCGTCGTCCGGGAGGTGAAGATCGAAGGTCTGCTTGCCGAGGTCGAGCTCGACGTGACGAAGGGTGGTCGACTCGTCGCGGTAATCACGCGCGAGTCGGCTGAGAGTCTCGGACTCATGCCGGGAATGTCTGCGGCCGCGGTCGTCAAGGCGACCTCGGTCATGGTCGAACGATGAAGCGCCTGCTCGCGGTTCTCGTCGCCGCGCTTGCGTTGCCGGGATCCGCCTCCGGCGGGACGCCGATCACCGTCTTCGCCGCCGCCTCGCTGACCCAGGCGCTACCGCGTATCGACCCGGCACCGCGCTACAGCTTCGCGGGCTCAGATCAGCTCGCGATCCAGATCCAGCAGGGAGCGCCCGCGGACGCCTTCGCAGCAGCGAGCCCGAAGCAGCCGGAGCTGCTCTTTCGCAACGGCCTCGTGCGCAGGCCCGTCGTCTTTGCGACGAACAAGCTCATCGTGCTGGTGCCCCGCTCGAACCCCGCGCACATCCAATCGGTGTACGACCTGCGGCGCGCCGGAGTGAAGATCGTCATCGGAGATGCAACCGTTCCGATCGGAGCGTACACGCGCCAGATTCTCGAAACGCTCGGGATCACCGCGGACGTGAGCAGGAACGTCGTCAGCGAAGAGACGGACGTGAAGGGAATCGTCACGAAAGTCGCGCTGGGCGAGGCGGACGCCGGCTTCGTCTACCGAACCGATGCGAAGCCGGTCGCGCAGCGCACGCGCTCGGTCGCACTACCCAACTGGGCGCAGCCCGCGATCCGGTACGAGGTCGCCATCGTCAAGGCGAGCCCGCGACGGCAGGCGGCGGCGGCATTCGTGAAGAAACTCCTTTCGCGGCGCGGACGGCTTTTGCTCAAGCAAGCCGGCTTCGGACTTCCGCAGCTGCCGTGAGAGCGCCGTTCGCCGCCCTGCTGGCGCTCGCGACTGCGATCGCGCTGGCGTTCCTACTCCTGCCCATCGCGGCCATCTTCCTCCGTGTTCCTCCCGGAGATCTTCTCGGGGCGCTCGGGCACCGCGCCACGCGCGACGCGTTGGTGGTCAGTCTCGAGACCAGCGCGATCGCGCACGCGGCCGTGCTGATCGTCGGTACGCCTGCGGCGTACTTGCTCGCCCGTCGCCGCTTCCGTGGCCGCAGCGTGGTGCTGACGTTGATCGAGCTGCCCCTCGTTTTGCCTCCTGCGGTGGCGGGGATCGCGCTCCTCGCAGCGTTCGGCCGCGCCGGCCTCCTCGGCGGCGAGCTGCATGCCCTCGGCGTCCAGATCCCGTTCACCCAGGCAGCTGTCATCCTGGCAGTCGCCTTCGTCGAGAGCCCGTTCTACTTCCGGGGGGCGATCGCGGCGTTCGAGGCGGTCGACGGGACACTCGTCGACGCGGCCCGGACTCTCGGTGCGACTCCGGGACGCGTATTTCTGCGCGTTGCGCTGCCGCTCGCAGCCGGAGGGCTCGGCGCCGCCTCTGCGTTGGCACTTGCCCGCGGGCTCGGCGAGTTCGGCGCGACGATCATCTTCGCCGGCAGCCTGCAGGGAGTGACGCAGACGCTGCCGCTCGCGATCTACGCGCAGTTCGAACAGGACTTCGACACGGCTCTTGCGATCAGCGCGCTCTTCATCGCCGTCGGCGCACTTCTCCTCGTCACCCTGAAGCTCTACGGATGGCTTCGCTTCGCATCGATCTTTCGCTCCCGCTTCGCGCCTTCGACCTCGAGCTAGCGCTCGAGGCGGGGCCGGAGACGGTTGCGCTCGTCGGTCCGTCCGGGTCGGGCAAGACCTCGGTTCTGCGTGCGATCGCAGGGCTCGCTCGGCCCGCGCGCGGAACGGTCGCATGCTCCGGAGACGTGTGGTTCGATTCCGCCGCCGGAATCGATCGCCGTCCCGAGGACCGTTCCGTCGGGTTCGTCTTCCAGGAGTACGCTCTCTTTCCGCATCTGAGCGTCGACAGGAACGTCTCCTTCGGCGGCGGCCGTTCGGACGAGTTGTTGCGACGACTTCGAATCGAGCACCTCGCGCGAGCGAAGCCGTCCGAGCTGTCCGGCGGTGAGCGTCAGCGGGTCGCGCTGGCGCGTGCGCTCGCTCGGGAGCCGCGGGTGCTCCTCCTCGACGAGCCGATGGCGGCGCTCGACCCTCACACGCGTGGCAAGGTGCGGGCCGAGCTGCACGACCTGCTGCGCGAGCTCGCGCTGCCGGCGCTTCTCGTCACCCACGACTTCGAGGATGCAGCAGCGCTCGCGGACCGCGTGGGAGTGCTCGTGGAGGGCCGGCTACGGCAGGTCGGCGCACCTGCGGAGCTCCTGGGCTCCCCTGCCGATCCGTACGTCGCCGAGTTCGCAGGCGCCAACGTCATCGACGGAATTGCCGAGAGCAGCAGGGATGGGTTGACTCGGTTTCGCTTCGACGGCGAGCGCGTCGTGTATTCGACCGACGCGGCCCGGGGCCGGGCAGCCCTCGTGCTGTACCCCTGGGACGTCTCGCTCGCGCGCCTGAGGGCGGACGATTCGGCGCTGAACCACCTCGAGGGCGAGATCCTTTCCCTCGTCCAGGTCGGAAATCGTGTCCGTGTGCGGCTGCCGTTCCTCACCGCGGAGATCACAGCTGCTTCGGCAGAGCGCCTCGCCCTGCGCCCGGGTGAGGCGGTCGTGGCCAGCTTCAAGGCCACGCAGGCGCGTCTGCTTCCCTCCGATTGGCGCGGCTAGACCGGCAGCTGCGGCGCCATACGTTCGGCCAGCGCCTCCGCAACGCTGAGGCCGACCTCCTCCGAGTGCTTCAACAGCGACCCGAAGTCGCGTTCGGTGATGACGAGCACGCGGACGTCGGTCGTCGCCGTGACCGTCGCCGTGCGCGGCATCTTCGTGACCAGCGCGATCTCGCCGAAGAAGTCGCCCTCGTGCATGGTGTTGATGCTCCTGTCGCCCTTCGTCACGTCGGCCTCGCCTTCCAGCAGGACGAAGAACTCGCGGCCGCGATCGCCTTCCTCGGCCATGACCTTGCCCTTGGGAAGGTCGAGCTCGTCGGCGATGTGGGCGACCTCTTCGAGCCCCTTCTTCGAGAGCTTCGAGAAGAGCGGCACCTTCTTGATCAGCACGATCTTTCCGTCCTTGCCCAGTCGCATGTGGCGACTGTAACCGCCTTCCGAGGCCTTGGCTACTTTTGCGAAGTGGAGGTCGTTCCTGCGATTTTCGGGGCTGCGGCCGGTCTGGCCGGACTGCTGCTCGTGTTCCTGGGCGTGTCGATCTCGACGTTCCAGTCGTTCGCCGGGGACGCACCCAGAGCCGCGACGGCGAGATTTCGGCGTGCCGGGGGCTGGATCCTCGGCGCGTTCCTCCTGGGCCTGGTCACCGTCGCCGTCTCCTTCGCCTGGCTGCTGTCGCCACACCGGGCGCTGCGCGACCTGGCCGCGGTCCTGTTCGCCGTCGAGCTCGCGGCGACAGCCTCGGCCGCGGTGACGACGGCGCGCGCAGTCCTATGGCGCTGAGCCTGAACAAGCTGAAGCGCCTGGGCGATGCCGGGCTCGTCGACCTCTTCGAGGCCGACCGCAAGCTCTGGACTTCGATGGCGAAGGACGCCCACGCCTACACGAGCAAGTTCGTGCGCGGGTCGGGCAACCCGGTGAGACCGGACGACGTCGTCCCGACGCTGACACCGGCGCTCGAGGTGTCGGACCGTCTGCGGACGTATCTGGCGGAGCGCAAGCTGTCCCAGAACTACTGGTACACCTGGTTCGCGGAGCTGATCGTCGACCGCCTCTGGAGTGACCTAAACTGAAGGACGTGGCGAAGCTGCCGGATGCGGACGTGCAGGCGAGAGAGTTCATCGACCGAGTCGTCGAGTCCCATCGCAAGAACGGCTACGCCGCGAAGGTCCCGAAGAAGCGCTACGAGCAAGCGGTCGCGCGCGTCGCAGCGAGCTTCCGCGGCCTCAGCGCCGCGTCCAAGAGCCGCGCCGCTTAGTCACACGTCTTGAATGGCTGGGGTCAGACCCTTGCCGTTTCGGTCGTGTCGCAAGGCCGACGCGTCAGGTCTGGAGGAGACGCCGCAGCACGTAAGGGAGGATCCCGCCGTTGCGGAAGTACTCGCGTTCGCGCGGCGTGTCGAGTCGGACGCGGGCGCGGAATTCGGTTCCCTCCGCCCGCACGGTCACCTCGTCGGAATTTCCGTCGTCGATCCCCTCGACGGCAAACTCTTCGCGGCCCGTCAAGCCCAGCGTCGCGGGCGTCTCGCCCTCGAGGAACTGCAGCGGCAGGATCCCCATCATCAGCAGGTTGGAGCGGTGGATCCGCTCGTACGACTCGGCGATGACGGCGCGTACGCCGAGCAGCTTCGGCCCCTTCGCGGCCCAGTCTCGTGACGAGCCGGAGCCGTATTCCTTGCCGGCGATCACGATGAGCGGCGTCCCTCCTTCCAGATACCGCTTCGAGGCGTCGTAGATCGTTGTCTCCTCGCCGCTCGGCAGATGCACGGTCAACGTCCCCTCGGAGCCGGGCACGAGCAGGTTCCGGAGCCGCACGTTTGCGAACGTGCCGCGAACCATCACCTCGTGGTTCCCGCGGCGCGAGCCGTAGGAGTTGAAGTCCTTCCGCTGGACTCCGTGCTCGACGAGATATGAACCCGCCGGCGAGTCCGGCTTGATCGCGCCGGCGGGCGAGATGTGATCCGTCGTGACGGAGTCGCCGATCATGACGAGGCAGCGCGCGCCGGCGAAGTCTTCGACCCTTTCCGGCTCGTGTGACATGCCCTCGAAGTACGGAGGTTGCCGAACGTACGTCGACAGAGGATCCCAGGCGAAGAGATCGCCTTCGGGAATCGGCAGCTCGCGCCAGGCGGGATCACCGGTGAACACGTCGGCATACGTGCGCGTGAACATCTCGCCGCGCACAGCGCCCGAGATCGTCTCCTGGATCTCGTCCGAGCTCGGCCAGAGGTCACGGAGGTAGACGTCGTTGCCGTCCCTGTCTTCGCCGAGCGGCTCGTCGACGAGATCGAGGTCCATGCGTCCCGCGAGCGCGTACGCCACGACGAGCGGCGGCGAGGCGAGGTAGTTCGCCTTCACCTCGGGATGGATACGCGCCTCGAAGTTCCGGTTTCCCGACAGCACCGAGCAGACGACGAGGTCGCCCGCGAGGATCGCCGCCGAGATTGCCTCCGGCAAGGGGCCGGAGTTTCCGATACACGTCGTGCACCCGTACCCCACCGTCTGGAAGCCGAGCTCGTCGAGGTACACGTCCAACCCCGCCCGCTCGAAGTACTCCGTCACGACCTTCGACCCCGGAGCGAGGCTCGACTTGACCCAGGGCTTGCGGCGCATGCCCAGTTCGACGGCCTTCTTCGCCAGAAGTCCTGCGCCGATCATCACCTGCGGGTTCGAGGTGTTCGTGCAGGACGTGATCGCCGCGATCACGACCGAGCCGTGCTCCAGCTCGAACTCCTCCCCTCCGACGGCGACCGCCATCGGTGTCTGCTGCTCCAACATCGCGACCCCCGCGACGGGCACTCTCACCTTCGGGATCAACTCGCCGTGACCCGGACCGACCGTTGTCGGCGGGTCGCTGGCGGGGAACGATTCGGCGACTGCCTCGTCGTGCTCGTTCCCGTAGTCGACGCCGAAGCTCTCCAGCGCGTCGACGAACGACTGCTTCGCCTCACGCAGAGGCACCCGATCCTGCGGGCGTCTCGGTCCTGCGAGCGACGGCTCCACGGTGGCTAGGTCGAGCTCGACGACCTGGGAGTAGTCCGGCTCGTGATCGGGGTCGTGCCAGAGCGCGTTCTCCTTGCAGTACGCCTCGACGAGCGCGAGCCGCTCTTCGTCGCGTCCCGTGAGCCGCAGATACTTCAGCGTCTCGTCGTCGACGGGGAAGAAGCCGCAGGTGGCCCCGTACTCGGGCGACATGTTCCCGATCGTGGCCCGGTCGGCGAGCGGAAGGCCGACGAGCCCGTGACCGAAGTACTCGACGAACTTCCCGACCACGCCCGCGGTGCGGAGTAGCTGTGTGACGGTGAGGACAAGATCGGTCGCGGTCGCGCCCTCCGGCATCGCACCTGTGAGCTTGAACCCGACGACCTGCGGGATCAGCATCGACACGGCTTCGCCGAGCATCGCCGCCTCGGCCTCGATCCCGCCGACGCCCCAGCCGAGCACGCCGAGCCCGTTGATCATCGTCGTGTGCGAGTCCGTGCCCACGAGCGTGTCCGGGAACGCCCGGCCGTCGCGCGCCTCGATCACGCGGGCGAGAAACTCGAGGTTGACCTGATGGACGATGCCCGTGTTCGGTGGGACGACCTTGAAGTTGTCGAACGCCGTCTGTCCCCAGCGCAGGAACGCGTAGCGCTCGCGGTTCCGTTCGAACTCCAGCTCGGCGTTCCGGAACATCGCACGCGCGGAGGCGTACTCGTCCACCTGCACGGAGTGGTCGATGACGAGCTCTGCCGGAAGCTGCGGATTGATCCGCGCTGGGTCGCCCCCGAGGTCGGCCATCGCGTTCCGCATCCCTGCCAGATCGACCACGGCCGGCACGCCGGTGAAGTCCTGCAGCAGCACGCGGGCGGGGCGGAACGAGATCTCTTCCGAGGGCTCGGCCGTCGGCTGCCAGCGGCGCAGCGCTTCGGCGTCCTCGTCCTCGCCGTGCCGGAGCGCGTTTTCCAGCAGGATCCGCAGGGTGTAGGGGAGCCGCTCGGCCTCCTCGAGCGGAAAGACCTCGTAGTTCCGGCCGCCGACGCTGAGAGTGGAGGGGCTCACAGCTTCGATTGTATGGAACGGCCTGCGGTTCCCATTTGACGTCGTCTGCCCTTGTCCCTAAAGTCCACCGATTCAGTGGACTAATAAGGAGACAAGATGCGACGAATTAGCCTAGCTTTGATCATAGGCCTTGCCGTGCCGGCCCTGGCGGCGGGCGCCGCGGAGGACACGAAGCTGACGCTCGTGGCCTATTCGACGCCGAAAGACGCGTACGGACAGTTGATCCCGGCCTTTCAAAAGACCCAGGCAGGAAACGGCGTCTCGTTCTCCCAGTCCTACGGTGCGTCAGGCGAGCAGAGCCGGGCCGTCGCAGCCGGTCTCGATGCCGACGTCGTTGCATTCTCGCTCGAGCCGGACGTCACGTCGCTCGTCCAGAAGAACCTCGTCGCGAAGAGTTGGAACAAGGACAAGTACAAGGGCATGGTTACCCGCTCGGTCGTCGTGTTCGTCGTGCGGGACGGCAACCCGAAGAAGCTGAAGACTTGGAACGACCTGCTCAAGCCGGGCGTTCAGGTGGTCACGCCGAACCCGTTCACCTCGGGCGGCGCCCGCTGGAACGTCATGGCTGCCTACGGTGGCGCACTGCGCGCCGGCAACACGCCGAAGCAGGCCGTCGATTACCTCGGCAAGCTCTGGAAGCACGTCGTCGCCCAGCCGACGAGCGCACGTGAGGGGCTGCAGACCTTCCTCGCGGGCCGGGGTGACGTCTTCCTCGCGTACGAGAACGAAGCGATCTTTGCCCAGAAGAAGGGCCAGCCGGTCCAGTTCGTGATCCCGAAGGCGACGATCCTGATCGAGAATCCGATCGCGGTCACGTCGACCTCGAAGCACAAGACCGAGGCACATGCCTTCGTGAAGTTCCTGCATACGCGCGACGCGCAGAAGATCTTCGCGCAGAACGGCTACCGGCCGGTCGTGCCGGCAGCCGCGCGAGGCTTCAACTTCCCGACCCGGCCCCAGCTGTTCACGATCGAATACGTCGGCGGCTGGGCGAAGGTCGAGAAGAAGTTCTTCGACCCGCGCACGGGGATCATGGTCCGCTTCATCGGGTCGAGTGGCGGCTAACGCCGACACACTTCCGGCAGCACCCGGGGCCCGACGCTCACTTGCGCCGGGCCTCTCGATTGGAATCAGCTCCCTCTACCTGAGCGCGATCGTGCTGCTGCCGCTGGCGGCGCTCGGCTGGAAGGCTCACGGCTGGGGAGCGATCTCGACGCCCCAGGCGACTGCGGCCCTGAAGCTCACCCTCGAGCTCTCCCTCGTCGTGGCGCTCGTGAACGCCGTCGCCGGGACCGCGATCGCCTGGACGCTCGTGCGCGATCGCTTCGTCGGCCAGGGGTTCGTGAACGCCCTCGTCGACCTGCCGTTCGCTCTGCCGACGATCGTCGCCGGCCTGACCTTGCTCGCGCTCTATGGTCCGAAGTCGCCCGTCGGGATCAACGCCGTGTTCACGCGTTGGGGCCTCCTGCTCGCGCTGCTCTTCGTGACGCTCCCGTTCGTCGTTCGAACGGTTCAGCCTGTTCTCTTCGAGCTCGATCGCGAGATGGAGGACGCCGCCGCCTCGTTGGGCGCGAGTCGCTTCACGACGTTCCTCCGCATCGTCCTGCCGAGCATCCTGCCCGCGGTTCTGTCGGGCGTCGCCCTTGCGTTCGCGCGCGCTGTCGGCGAGTTCGGGGCGGTCGTGCTCATCTCGGGGAACCTCCCGTTCAAAACGGAAGTCGTAGCCGTATACGTGTTCGGCCGGCTGGAGAGCGGAGACTCAGGCGGGGCCGCGGCGGCCTCGGTCGTCATCCTGTCGATCTCCTTCGGCGTCCTGCTGGCGATAGGCGCGCTCCGTCGCTGGGTGACGAGACATGATCGCTAAGTACGCCCTCCGGTTCGTTTCGCTCGGTTATCTCGCGGTGTTGCTCGTCGCGCCGATCGGGTTCGTCTTCTGGCAGACCTTCGAGCACGGGGTCGGTCCGGCGTGGGACACGGTCGCGACTCCGGATGCCCTGCACGCGCTGAAGGTGACGCTCATCCTCACGGCGATCGCGGTCCCCGCGAACACGATCTTCGGTGTGTTGTGTGCCCTCGCGATCGTCCGCCACCGCTACCCGGGCGCGGGGATCGTCAATGCCGTCGTCGATCTTCCCCTCGCACTCTCGCCGGTGGTCGTAGGGCTCGCGTTGCTGGTGCTCTACGGACGCGGTGGCTGGCTCGGCGGGCACGGGATCGTCTTCGCTCTGCCGGGGATGGTTCTGGCGACGATCTTCGTCTCGCTGCCCTTCGTCGTCCGCGAGGTCGTGCCGGTCCTGCGCGAGATCGGGACGGAGCAGGAACAGGTTGCCGCGACGCTCGGCGCGTCCGCCTTCCAGACCTTCCGGCGCGTGACGTGGCCGGCGATCCGCTGGGCGACCCTATACGGGGTCGTGCTGACGACGGCCCGCGCGCTGGGCGAGTTCGGCGCGGTGAGCGTCGTCTCCGGCCGCCTCGCCGGGCAGACGGAGTCGCTCACCCTCTACGTCCAAGACCGCTACCAGTCGTTCGACAACACCGGCGCCTATGCCGCTGCCGTGCTCCTCGCTCTCCTGGCCCTGGCGACTCTCCTCCTGATGACGCGGCTGAAGCCCAACGAGGGAGTCCAATGATCGCGGCGCGCGGCATCGTCAAGCGCTTCGGCGACTTCACCGCGCTCGACGGCGTCTCGGTCGACGTTCCGACCGGCTCGCTCACGGCGCTGCTCGGCCCGAGCGGAAGCGGCAAGTCAACGCTGCTGCGCGTGATCGCAGGTCTCGAGCAGCCGGACGAGGGCAAGGTCTCGCTCGACGGCGAGGACGCCACCCGCCTGCCGCCGCAGTCGCGCGGCGTGGGCTTCGTCTTTCAGCACTACGCCGCTTTCAAGCACATGACCGTGTGGGACAACGTCGCCTTCGGGTTGACGATCCGGCGACGTCCGAGCAGAGAGATCAAGCAGCGCGTGACCGAGTTGCTCGAGCTCGTTCAGCTCGTCGGCCTCGCGAAGCGCTATCCCGCGCAGCTCTCTGGGGGCCAGCGGCAGCGGATGGGCCTCGCGCGCGCGCTTGCCGTCGATCCCAAGGTTCTGCTCCTCGACGAGCCGTTCGGCGCTCTCGACGCGCGTGTGCGCAAGGAGTTGCGTGTCTGGCTGCGCCGCCTGCACGACGAAACGCATACGACGACCGTGATCGTCACGCACGACCAGGAGGAGGCGATGGACGTCGCCGACCGTGTCGTGGTCATGAATGCCGGCCGCATCGAGCAAGCGGCGCCTCCCAGGGAGCTCTACGACCACCCCGCCAACGAGTTCGTGATGTCCTTCGTTGGCCCGGTCAACCGGCTCGGTGACACCTTCATCCGTCCGCACGACGTCGAGTTGTTGCTCGAGCCCAACGGCTCGACCCAGGAAGCGATGGTGCAGCGTCTCGTTCATCTCGGCTTCGAGGTGCGCGTCGAGCTTGTGCGTGACGACGGCGAGACGCTGTCGGCGCAGCTAAACCGTGAGCAGGTGGAAGCCCTCGAGCTTCAAGGCGGGCAGATCGTGTACGTCCGCCCGACACGCCAGACTGTGTTCAGCGACTAGTGCGGCTGCCAGGCGTCCGGATTCGACGCCAGCTCCTCGACCGAGACCGGTAGCTCCCCGCTCGCCAGGTCCGCGATCGTGACCTGCTCCAACACGGCACGCAGGTTCGCACGCACCGCAATCCACACGTCGCGTAAGCGCTCCGCCGAGCCCGCGTACTCGACCTGCTCCGGGCCGACCCCACGAACGTTGGCGATCGGGCCCTCGACGCTGCGAATCACTTCGGCCACGGTGATCTCGTCGGCCGGGCGCGCGAGCCAGTAGCCGCCGTCGACGCCGCGCTGGCTTCGCACGACGCCGGCGTGTCGCAGATCGCCGAGGATGTTCTCCAGGAACTTCAACGGAATCTCCTGGGCCTGCGCGATGCGCTCGCCCTTCACAGGTGCGTCGCCGCCGATGACGGCCAGTTCGATCACCGCGCGTAGCGCGTAGTCCGCCTTGGCCGAAACTCGCACGCAGACATTCTGGCGAAAGGTGCGGCCGCGGCAACGGCGGCGTCAGCCGCCTGTCCGCGAAGCGGACCAGTGGAAGGGGTCTGGGGGAACCGGGAGGTTCCCCCAGACGGGAGAGATACCGCCGCTAGCCGATGACCGCGACGTAGAACGCGTGATCCGAGGGGACTCCGGCGTTGCTGCGGGTCTCCACGAAGATGCTGCTCGTGTTGTCGGAGGTCGGGCACGTCCTGCCTTCGGTCGTGCTGGAACAGGGCCCGGCGGTGGTCTCGCCCCGCTGATCCGAGGCGTCAGCTGCGTAAGCGCCTGAGGCCAGAATCGGCTTGCCCGTCACCGCGCTACCGACGGTCAGGATGTAGGTGCCGGCACTCGGCTTCGCCGCGAGCGTGATGCCGCCGGACTGCGCGGCGATCCCGCCGTCGGCTCGCACGAGGGCCCACTTGATCGTCGAGCTTCCTGCGCTACCCGCGGGACCCGCCGGCCCGGCGGGACCGGCAGGGCCGGTCGGGCCCACGGGACCAGCGGGTATCTGGCCGCGCTTGAAGTCGCGTGCCAGCAGGCTGAAGTCCTTCACTTGCACGGTCGTGACGCTGTTTCGCGGCAGCTTGATCGCCGCGTAACCGGTACCGCCGAGCGCCAGGAGCAGCGCAAGGCAGGCGATGACCATCGCAGGCGACGGCCTGAACCTCTTGAGCAGATTCATCTAGTTCCCCCTCACAGTCGTGGTCTGGGCGAATTCGAGCTTTTACCCTAGGAAACGGCTTTTTATAGCCGTGTAAAGGTCGCTCAAAGGCGTGGCAAAAGCTCGCTCTTTGCGAACTTCAAGAAAGCCTGATCTGGTGGACGTAGGCGTGCGGGAGTGCTCGGCAAAACCGGCTGACGCTCCCCTAACAGGCCTTAATGCGACCTTAATCGAGCGCAACCGTGCGTTAAGCCTGCCCTCGATAGAACCAGGGAGTGCATCACTTCCTCCACATCCGAAGCCGCGTCGCCTGGCTCTTCGCCGCCGCTCTCCTGGGCGGCGGTGTTGCGCTTGGCGGCGCGGCCGCGTTGGGGAAGCTTGGTGAGCACACGACCACCATCCGCGAGCAGGCGGTCCTCAGTTCCTCGGCGCCCGTCGTCTTCGCACAGGGAAAGCGGATGTCGATCAACGAGATCTACCGCTCGTCCGCGCCGGCGGTGGTTCACATCGAGACGACGTCGCGGGTCCGGCAGCCGGCCGACTTCTTCGGGAACCCGTTCGGAACGAATCAGACCCAGCGCGCGCTCGGCTCAGGGTTCGTCATCGACAAGGCCGGTCACATCGTCACGAACTATCACGTCGTCCGCGGCGCGAACACGATTCAAGTGAGCTTCTCGAACAACGAGCGCTTCAAGGCCAAGGTCGTCGGCGTCGATCCGTCGACCGACAGCGCGGTGCTGCAGGTACGGGTCAAGTCGCGCGCCCTCAAGTCGTTGCCGCTCGGAAATTCCGACGCGGTGCACGTCGGCGACCAGGTGATTGCGATCGGCAATCCGTTCGGCCTCGACCGCTCCGTCACTGCGGGCATCGTGAGCGCCGTTCAGCGCCGGATCAGCGCGCCCAACCAGCTCTCGATCTCGCACGTCATCCAGACCGACGCAGCGCTCAATCACGGCAACTCCGGCGGCCCGCTGCTGAACGCACAGGGTCAGGTGATCGGAGTCAACGCACAGATCGAGACGGGCGGACAGAGCCAGGGCAACGTCGGCATCGGTTTTGCGATCCCGATCAACACCGTCAGGGACGTCGTCGCCGAACTGATCAAGCACGGGAAGGTCGAGCATGCGTTTCTCGGCATCGAGGGCAAGACGCTCCAGTCGAACATCGGGCGTCTCTTCCATCTTCCGGTCACGACCGGCGTGCTCGTCGCGTCGGTACGACCCGGCACGGGCGCTGCAAAGGCCGGCCTGAAGGCTGCGACGAGCCAGGTGACCGTCGCCGGGGAGAGCTGGCCGGCCGGCGGGGACCTGATCGTCAAAGCGGACGGCCGGCCGGTGCCGTCAATCGAACGCCTGGTCGACCTGATCGCGACGAAGAAGCCGGGCGACAGGATCGATCTCGAGGTCGTCCGCGGAACGAGCCGGATCCACCTCAACGTAGAACTCGGGCGGCAGCCGTGACTCTTCGCTGCCCTGACTGGCCCCGTACCCCTGGGGGCCTGCTTCCGCCGGAGCCGTAGGCCAGCACGGCGCGCGGAAGCACACGAGCCTGAGGCCGGAACGCCTGCCCCGGCCTCAGGCTTTATCCGCAGAAAGTGCTCCTCTTCCGAGAAAAGTGCTGCGCACTTTCCTGGGTGATTGGTTAGGACTTCGCTTCGCGCGTTGAAATTAGGCCTTCTCGGCCGCCGCTTTCAGTCCCTCGCTGTAGCTCGGGTAGACGTGATGCATGAACGCGAGGTCGTCCACGGTGACCCCGAGTTTCAGCGCCGGAGTCATGCTCCCGACGATGTCGCTTGCCGCCCGTGAGACGACGTGGACGCCGAGAACGCGCCTGCTGGGGCGGTCGAAGACGATCTTGTAGAGACCGTGCTTCGCGCCTATGTACTGCGCGCGCGTGACGGACGGCAACGGATGCGTGACGACGCCGACGTCGTGACCTCGCTGCGCGGCTTCGGCCTCCGTGAGCCCGACACCGCCTAATTCGGGATCGGTGAAGATCGCAGTCGGCAGCACCGAGTAGTCGGCACGGCGAGAGCCCTCGCCGAACATGTCCTCGACTGCGATTCGGGCCTGGTACTGCGCGATCGGCGTGAGCATCGGACCGGCCGCGACGTCCCCTGCAGCCCAGATGCCGTCGACGTTCGTGCGCAGACGGTCGTCCACCGCGATGCCACCGCGACCGACCTCGAGGCCGATGCGAGCAGGCTCGAGCTCCTCGACGTTCGGCAGACGGCCCGAGGCAAGCAGGACGTGCGACACGTGGACTATGCGGCCGCCGATCGCAGCGTCGATGCCGTCCCCGCTTCGTGCGAAGGACTCGATCCCGGTGTTCAACACGATGTCGATTCCCTCTTCCTCGAGCGCCGCCTGCAGCTCAGCGGCCGCCTCGGTGTCTGTGCGCGCGGCAATCTGCGGTCCCGTGTTCACGATCGTCACCCGGGAGCCGAAGCGGGCGAAGATCTGCGCGAACTCGAGGCCCACGGGCCCCGCGCCGACGACGAGCAGCGACTCGGGCACCTCTTCGAGCTCGAGCGCGCTGACATGGTCGATCCACTCGACGTCGCCGATGCCTGAGATCGGCGGGATCGCGGTCCGGCTTCCGGTCGCGACGAGGATCCTGTCGCCGCTCAGTTCTTGCTCGCCGACACGCACGGTCCGGGCATCCACGAACGCTGCAGTACCGGGCACCACGGCGTAACCCGCTTCCTTCAGGGTCTGGACCCAGCTCTGCTGGTCGCGGCGAAGCGCGTCCTTCCAGCGCCGGGTCTGCGCCAGCTGGATCGCCGGCTCGGGGAGATCGATGCCTCGCTCCGCGGCGTGACGTCGCACGTCGTGCATCAGCTCGGCCGCGACGACGTAGGCCTTCGTGGGGCGGCAGGCGACGTTGGGGCAGGAGCCGCCCCAGAGCCAGTGCTCGATCAACGCGACGCGTGCGCCGTGCTCTTGCGCCGCCTTTCCTGCACCGGCTCGTGCCGCTGAGCCGGAGCCCAGGACGATCAGGTCGTAGCGCTCGGCGTTCATTCGGCCTCCTCCAGGGTGGGCAACGTTCCTCGAGTTGCTGGCGTAACAGTCACTGAGGCTTTCCCGTCTGTTACAAGAGCAGATGGAGCTCGTCGGCGCTCCGGCGGGTGCTTGCTGATCCGATCCGAAGGGAGAGGCGATGCCGATCATCTCGCGAGGGTTCAAAGGTCGAAGGCGTGACGACGCGCCGCGCGACCGCGTTCCGCCAGGCCAGTACGTCACCGACGACTTCCCTGTGCTCTCGGCCGGCCCGACACCGCACACGCCGCTGGACCAGTGGGACTTCACCATCGTCGGCGAGGTCGACGAGCGTCGGAGGTGGACGTGGGACGAGCTGCGTGCGCTGCCGAGCGAGACGATCACCGTCGACATCAGCTGCGTGACGAAGTGGACGAAGCTCGACACGGTCTGGGAGGGAGTCTCTGTAGACACACTGCTGGACGGGGTCGAGACGTCAGCCGAGTATCTGACCGTTTTCTGCGACGGCGGCTACACGACGAATCTGCCGCTCGCCGACGTCACCGGCGGCCAGGCGTGGATCGCCTTTGCTTACGACGGTGAGCCGCTCGAGCCCGAGCACGGCGGCCCGGCGCGGCTGCTCGTGCCGCATCTGTACTTCTGGAAGAGCGCCAAGTGGGTGCGCGGGCTCCGCCTCACCGCGACCGACGAGCTCGGCTTCTGGGAGTCGAACGGTTACCACAACTACGGCGATCCTTGGAAGGAGCAGCGGTACTGGGGCGACTGAACTGGCACGTCGCCGAGGTTGCGGACGTGTGGCCCGAGACCGATCGGGTGAAGACCCTCGCGCTCGACGTCGAAGGCTGGCCCGGGCATCGAGCGGGCCAGCATGTCGACGTTCGTCTGACCGCGGACGACGGATATCAAGCGCAGCGGAGCTACTCGATCGCGTCTCCGGACGGCGGCCCTCGCGTCGAGTTGACCGTCGAGCGGATCGACGACGGCGAGGTTTCGCCGTATCTGACCGGGGATGCGCACGCGGGAGACCGGTTCGAGTTGCGCGGTCCCGTCGGCGGTTACTTCGTCTGGGATCCGGATCCCGGCGGGCCCGTGCTCCTCGTAGGCGGCGGCTCCGGCGTCGTTCCCCTCATGGCCATGGTGCGTCAGCGCACCGCGAACCACGACGAGGTGCCGACGAAGCTGCTCTACTCGGCAAGGTCGTGGGAGGACGTCATCTATCGCGATGAGCTCGAGCGATACGGGAAACGAGGGGACGGCTTGGAGATCGTGTTCACCCTCACGCGTGAACAGCCGCCGGACTGGACCGGCTTCGGCCGGCGGGTCGACCGTGAGCTGCTCTCGCAGGTCGCGCCGCCCGATCTCTCCCTGACGCTCGTGTGCGGACCGACCCCGTTCGTCGAGGCCGTCGCCGAGGCGCTCGTGGGCCTTGGGCACGAGCCTTCGCGGATCAAGACCGAGCGCTTCGGCCCGACAGGAGGATGAGATGGAAGCACTGAGGCTCGACGGGAACGCTGCGGCAGGACTTCTCAGCGAGGTGTTCGCCGGCGAGGTGACGACGGCCGTCGGCACCTGCGACAGCTGCGGCGCGGTCGAGGCGGTGGGCGCGATCCACGTCTATATGGCTGCCGGAACCGTTCTGCGCTGTCCGCACTGCGAGGCCGTCGTGATGAAGGTCGTCACGGACGGCGAGCGGATCTGGATGGACCTGCGCGGCCTGCGCACTCTGGAGCTCGCCTCCTAGCCGGCGCATCTCTACAGTCATTCGTCGATGGCGCAGCTCCTCTCGCAGCAGGATGCGAACCTCGTCGAGCGGCTGCGGGCGGGGGACGAAGAGGCCTTTATGGAGCTGATCCGGAGTCTGAATCCGTCGCTCCTGCGGGTCGCGCGCATGTTCGTGCCGACCGCGGCGCTGGCCGAAGACGTGGTGCAGGAAACTTGGCTGGCGGTTTTGAACGGGATCGACCGCTTCGAAGGGCGATCCTCGCTGAAGACCTGGATCTTCCGCATCCTCACGAACACGGCGAAGACCCGCGGCGAGCGGGAACGCCGTTCGGTTCCGTTCTCGGCACTCGACACCGAGCAAGGCGGATTCGAGCCTGCAGTCGAGCGGTCGCGCTTCACCGGCTCGGGCCACTGGGCAGTGCTGCCGCGTGCGTGGCCCGAGGACAAGCTCCTCGCCAAGGAGACGCTCTCCGTCGTCGAACGGGCGATCGAACGGCTGCCCGCGAGCCAGCGGGCAGTCGTCACTCTGCGCGATGTCGACGGGTGGACCGCCGACGAGGTCCGTAACGCACTCGATCTCTCGGAGACCAATCAACGCGTGTTGCTTCACCGGGGCCGCGCCAAGGTAAGGCGTGCGCTCGAGCAGTACCTGTCGGAGGAACCATGACCATCGGTTTGGCCCATCTGAACTGCCGGGAGCTCGTCGAGCTCGTCACGGCGTACCTCGAGGGCGATCTGTCTGCCGGCGACCGCAAGCGCTTCGACGCGCACCTTTCGGCCTGCGACGGTTGCACGGCATACGTCGAACAGATGAGGCGCACGATCGAGCTCACCGGCAGGCTGCGGGTGGACGACGTGTCGCTGGAGGCCGAAGAGGCGCTCCGTCGGGCGTTCCGCGACTGGAAGGCGCGATAAGGGCCCGGGTGGGCGCGCAACGAAGCGCGCCCGGCACCTGGCCCGACTGCGGCTGCGGGCCAAGCTGCCCGGACCCCGGTCCTAGAGTGCCCGAAGACGGCACTGCCTGACGGGTAGCCTTTTCCCGGTGGAGGAGGGGCGGATCGAGCCGGGGCACGGCGTCCTGGCGGACGCAGAGCTCGTCTGGGAGGAAGAGCTCTGGAGGGACGACGAGGCCGGCGACCGCAGCGGCTGGTTCTGCGTGCGCACGAATCCCTTTCCCTGTCCGGCGGCCGGCTGCACGTTCGTCGCCGGCTTCATGACCGCAGCGCATCTGATCCTCGTCTGGGAACGGCGCGACGACCCGAACCTGCTGCATCACGCACAACGCGCAAAGGAGGTCGGGCGCAATCCGCGTATCCAAGCGTACGAGCCGTCATACGGGCCGAGCGCGTCGTACTACGCGTGGGAAGCAGCCGGCGGTCCAGTGCACGGCGTCAGGGTGAGGTGATCGAGCAGCAGTTCGGACGTTCGCTGACGGTCGGAGTCGAGGAGGAGCTCTGGATCGTCGACGCGGAGACGCTGCAGCTCGTGCCTGCCGTCGCGACGCTCGTCGCGGGCGCAGAGACGCGCAAGCTGCCGGGCACGCTGAAGACCGAGCTGCACGCGTCGGTCGTCGAGCTGACGACCGACGTCAGCGATACGGCGGAGCAAGCGCTCGAGCGCCTGATCGAGCTACGCCGTGCCGCGCGCGAGATCGCCGTGCAGAACGGGTACGTCGTTGCCGCTGCGGGCTCGTATCCGACGAGCACGCCGTCGGAGCAGATGATCGCGCCCCTCGAGCGCTACCGGGATTTCGTCGAGTACGCCGGCCCTTCTGCTCGACGTCAAGGCGTCAGCGGATTGCACATCCACATCGGCATGTCCGATGCAGAGACGTGTTTCCGGGTCATGGAGACGATCCTGCCCTGGCTTCCAGTCGTGCTCGCCTTGTCGGCGAACTCCCCGTACTTCGAAGGCCGCGACACCGGGATGCTCTCGATCCGCGCCGAGGTGCTCGGCTTCCTGCCGCGGCACGGTGCACCGCCGGCGTTCCGCGACTACGCCGAGTGGGAGTGTTTCATCGAGCGAATGACGGCGACCGGGCTGGCGAACGACTACACGAGCTTCTGGTGGGACGTGCGTCCACATCCGCGCTTCGGAACCCTCGAGATTCGTACGCCGGACCAGGCGACGTCGGTCGAGCAGACGGGCGCCCTAGTGGGTCTGGTGCACGCGCTTTGCGAATGGGCGATCGAATCGCCGCCCCGACCGTTCGAGCCGGCGGAGCGTGGTATCTACCAGCAGAACCGCTGGGCTGCCTCGCGCTTCGGACCGCACGGAAAGCTCGTTCATCCCGACCGCGACGAAGCGCTCACCGTCGCGGCCCTGGCGCGCGAGCTGCCGGTTCCTCTGCGCGGCCTCGATCCGGAGACGTGCGAGGCCGATCGACAGCTCGAGGTCGGCCGTGCCGACGGCCTGCCGGCTGTCTGCGCAGATCTCGTAGAGCGGTCGGTAGCGTAGGAGCCATGGCCGTCGTAACCGAGACGATCCAGATCAGCGGGATCCGTTGCGAGCGCTGCGTCATGCGCCTCGCGAAGGTGCTCGAAGGGCACGAAGGCCTCGAGGAAGCGAACGCCAATCTCATGGGCCAGGTCACGCTAGCCTGGGACGACGAGCGCACGAAACGCGATGCGCTGCTCGAGGCAATGGCCCGCGGCGGCTTCCGCGAACTGGCCTGATCACTAGCCTGGAATGTGTGTGGACAACCGTACGTTTACGCGGAGAAGGCCTTGGTAGGGTGGCCCGGCATGAGCGAGACGACACGGGAGCCCGACGCGAGGCAACTGGCGACTGAAGCGCGTGACCGTGTGCGCTTCGAGGAGGAAGCTCTTGCTCTGTCGGATCAGGTGTATCGAGTGGCACGCCACCTCGTCGGCTCCCGCGAGGAGGCCGAGGATCTGATGCAGGAGACCTATGCTCGCGCGTTTCGCAGCTGGCAGTCGTTCACACCCGGAACGAATCTGCGTGCCTGGCTGCTGCGAATCCTGACGAACCTGAACATCGACCGCGGCCGCAAACAGCAACGCACACCCGACATGCAGCCGCTTGAGGAAGGCGACTACTTCCTCTACAACAAGCTCGAGGCGTCGAGTGGCGGGCCCAGCGATGAAGAACGGGTAGTCGAGAGACTGTCGCAGAACGACGTCGTGGCCGCACTGTCGGAGGTCCCGCATGACTTTCGCGACGTCGTGGTCCTGGTGGACGTCGGTGACTTCACCTATGCGGACGCAGCGCAGATCCTCGACATTCCGATCGGCACGGTGATGTCGCGCCTGCACCGCGGCCGCCGTATCTTGAAGCAGGCCATGGCCGAGTCTGCGGTGGGAGGTGACCATTCATGACGGCGTACGACCCGTGCGCGCACTGCGAGGAGATGATGCAGCCGTACATGGACCGCGTGATCACCGACACGGAGCGCGCGGAGGCGGAGGCGCATCTGGACGAGTGCACGTACTGCCGCAAGCGCTATCGCTTCGAGGAGAAGCTCCGTCAGTTCGTGCGCCAGGCGGTGCAGCACGAACCGATGCCGGTCGAGCTCAAGACGAAGCTCGCCGGACTTCGAACTCCACTGCAATAACGCCGCGGCGCTAGCGCCTAAGCCCTGATCTGTTGACCGCAGAGCCTCCTCAGGGCTGCGAAGGAATGATCGGGGCGCTCAACGACGCTCGCGTGCCGATCGAATATATTCCGGCGTATCGCGAATACGCCCTCATCCTTGACGAGGGCCCGGTTCTTCAGCTCGTTTCGTTTTGCCCTTGGTGTGGGGAAGAATTGCCAAGCTCTCTTCGCGACCAGTTCTTTGAACACCTAGAGGCCATGAATCTGGATCCAGATGATCCACGTGTTCCGCTCGACTTCCGCAGCGATGCGTGGTGGAGGTTGCGCTCGGTGGACTAGCCTCGAGCCGCGGCGGGCTTTGCCCGTCGCGGCTGGGTCACGTTTGTGAGCGAGATCCGGCGCGAGATCATCGATCACGTACAGCTGGCAGGCCCCGGTTCCGCCGGGAAGTGGCTTCGTCGGCACGCCGAGTTGCTTCGCCAGCCGGAAAGCGACGCCTTCGCACTTCGGTGGGAAGTACACCGCCGTCTGCGGGTACGTGAAGTTGTCCGCGCGGCCGACCTTCGTGATGCTGTAGCCGAGCGCGCCGACACGGCTCGCCACCTGTCGGGTGTAGTTGATGTCGCCGCTGCCGTTCAGGACGTTGACCGCGATGCGCCACGGCGGCGGCAGGATCGCACTCGGGCTTCCCTGCGTGTGCTTGCCGCCCGAGCGTGGGATCAGGAGCAGTGTCGCGAAGACCCCGAGAGCAATCAAGACGCCGCCGACGACGAGCAGGCGGGCGAGGGGGTTTCGCTCGATCGGCTGGGGCGGAACCGGCAGGCCTGCGAGCTCGCGCGCCTCACGGTTGTCCAAACCGAGGGCCGTCGCGTACAAGGCGGTTGCGATCAACGCATCGTCCGGCTTCGGGAAGCGATACACGCGCCCCTCCTCGAGCCAGCGAACTTCCTCGGCCGTGATGCCGGCGCGGCGGGCGGTCTCCTCGACGGTCAGCTGGCGGTGCAGCCGCGCGCGGGCCAGTGGCGACTCCTCACCGGTCGGCTCGAGTGGGTGGACGAGCTCCATGCTCGACCACATTCTGGTTTCGGGGGCGGCCATCCTTCCTCAGCTCGAGTCATCGGCAAAATCGACGTCTCCTGGAGGATCGAGGTCGTCGCAGGGCACGAGGTCGGCGGGGAGGTCGCGCAGCCCTTCGTCCGGCACGTCTGTCCAGGCGTTGCGTGCGAGGAGGAGGGGATGAAGCCGGATGCCCGCATAAGTGGCGGCAACTCGCTCCGAGCCGCTCTCGCGCCACGCGGCGACCACGCGGTCGATCGCGCGCGGGTCGAGCGACGGGCCGTCCGCCAGCACGACCACGGCAGCTCTTGCCTCGTCGCCGAGTGCTCCGAGGCCACAGCGGAGCGATGCGCCTGGGCCACGCTGCCACTCGGGGCAATGCACGGACCGTGCTGTGCTCTCGACGTCGTGGGCGCCGAGCACCACGACGATGTCCCCGATCGCGTGACTCGAACGCACCCGTTCGAGAATCGGCTCGAGCAAAATCGCTTGCTTCGGCGAGCCGAAGCGGGTCGACGCTCCTGCCGCGAGCACGACGGCCGCGATCATCTTCCGTACGTTACGGCGTGACGATCATTCGCCGGACGACGACCTTGCGCGTGGGGCGTTCGTTGGCCGCGTTGCCGAGCTTGCCGATTCGCTCGACGACGGGCAGGCCTTTCGTGACGGTGCCCAGGATCGCGTACTGCGGACCTAGCCCTGCATCTGCGCCGGTGACGACGAAGAACTGGCTCCCGGAGGTACCGGACGGTTCGACGCCGGTCTTCGCCATCGCGACGACGCCTTTCGTGTACGCCGCGTTTGGAGGCGGGACGTCGCGGACGGTGTAGCCGGGACCGCCCTGGCCGGTTCCGGTTGGGTCACCGCCCTGGATGACGAAGCCGGGCACGATCCGGTGGAAGCGCGTGCCGTCGAAGAAGCGCTTGCCTACGAGTGCGGCGAACGAAGAGGTCGTGCACGGCGAGTCCTGTACATCCAGGCGAATGTCGAAGCGGCCGAAGTTCGTGAGAACGTCGACGGTGTAGCTCTTCGACCTGTCGAGCAGCGGGAACGTCACCTGCTTGCCGCTCGTCGGACACGATGTCTCGGCCTTCTGCTTGGCTGCTCCGCCGCAGCCGGCGAGGGCGAGTATCGCCAGGCCGACCGTCGCCGCCACGGCGGGCTTTGCCCGTGCGTACGTCAAATTGCTTCGATCGCCCGCCGGACGAGGGCGCGGGCGATCTCGACCTTGTACCCGGTGCCGGGAAGAGGCGTGGCCTCGTCCAGAATCGCGACCGAGTCGAGCAGCCAGGGGATCGGAGCTACGCCGGCGAGAGCGATTCGCGTCTCGCCGCCGAAACGTGCGGCGGCGACGCCGACGATCGGGAACGACCACTTCCGGCGGTCCATCGCCTTGAGGTAGGTGGATGCGTCGGGCGTGGTGAGCTCGATCTCGAGGATCAACTCGTCGGGTGCGAGCGTCGTCACGTTGCGGTCGTCGTCGGTCGGTAGACGATAGAGCTCCGCGACCGCAAACTCACGTCGTGTCGTCCGGAGTGTCGCACCGAGCGCAAGCAGCGCCGCGGCGATGTCCGACGGGTGCGCGGATGCGCACTTGTCGTTGCCGAAGACCGCGTGCTCGCGCTGCGCGCCGTCTCTCGCGAAGCACGTCTCGCCGCCGTGCAGCCAGCAATCGAAGCCGAGCCGCCAGTACCAGCAGCGCGTCGCCTGCAGGAGGTTGCCGCCGATCGTCCCCATCGAGCGGAGCTGTGGCGAAGCTGCCTGCGCGCACGCCTCCCGCAGCGCTTGCGGGATTTCGCCATCCAATTCGAGCTCTGCCAGTGTCGTCCCCGCGCCGATGCGGGTGCCCGTGACCCCGCGCGGGACGACGTCGCGAATCTCAACCAGCGTGTCGGCCTTGACCAGGCCGTCCCGTATGAGCGGAACGAGCTCGGTCCCACCCGCGAGGGCGCGCGAGCCGTTGCCGAGGGCGCCGGTCGCTTCCTCGGGGCTAGACGGCCGCAGCAGCTCCACGCCGCTCCTTCTCACGCGCCTCGGCCTCGCGCAGGGCGCGCAACATCTCTTCCCGCGTGATCGGTAGCGAGCGAATCTCCGCTCCGGTCGCGTCGCGGATCGCATTCGCGATCGCAGCGGCAACCGGAATGATCGGCGGTTCGCCGAGACCTTTCGAGCCGAGGTTCGTCAGATGCTCGTCCGGTATGTCGACCAGCTCGCTGACGATCTCCGGGACGTCTGCGATCGTCGGCATCCGGTACGCGTCGAGCGTGCGCGAGAGGATCGAGCCCGTCGCCGGATCGTCGATGCGCTCCTCGGACAGGGTGTGTCCGATGCCCTGGATGATCCCGCCCTCGACCTGGCTCTCCGCGCCGAGCGCGTTGATCACGCGGCCGACGTCGTGGATTGCGACGATCTTGTCGACCCGCACCTCGCCGGTCTCGACGTCGACGGCGACCTCCGCGACCTGGACGCCGAACGTCAGGACCTGCATGCCGGCCGGGTTCGGCCCGCGCGCGCCCTGACCGAGAATCTGACCGCTCTCGAGCAGGCCCGTGACTTCGGTGAGGGGCCAGGAACCGCCGTCGGTGGACACGATCTGTCCGTCCCGAAGATCGAGCACCCGCTCTTCGAGGTGGAACCGCTGCGCTGCGATCTCGATGATCTGGCGTTTGGCATCCGCCGCGGCCGAGCGCACTGCCGGCCCCATCGACGGCACGGTCGACGAGCCCGCGGAGATCGACGCAAAGGGCCCGCGGGCCGAGTCGCCGAGGGAAACCTGCACGTGGTCGAGCGGAATCCCGAGCTCCTCCGCAGCGATCTGGGCCATCGCCGTGCGCGTGCCCGTGCCGATGTCCTGCATCGCAGTGACAACCTGGGCGCGGCCGTCGGAGCCGACGCGGATCCACGCGTACGAGGGCGGACCGCCTCCTCCGTACCAGATCTGCGACGCGAGGCCGATGCCGTGTTTCCACGGTCCGCGGCTGCGCGCGCGTACCTCGTCGCGCTTCGCCCAGTGCGGTTCCGCACGGCGGTAGCACTCGGCGAGGTTCTTCGACGAGAACGGGCGGTCGTCGGTGCGATCGGAGTCGGCGTAGTTCATGCGCCGCAGCTCGAGTGGGTCGATGCCGAGCTTCACCGCGAGCTCGTCGAGGAGACATTCGAGCCCGAACGTGCCCTCGACGAAGCCGGGAGCCCGGAAAGCCGCCATCGGCGGTAGGTTGAGCTTCGCGGGATACTGGGTCGTGCGCACGTTGTCGCACGCATAGAGCATCTTCATCGGGCCTTCCGTCGTGGCGGACCAGCCCGAGTAGCCGACGGCGTTGACGAAGTCGCCGCCGAGTGCAACCAGCGTCCCATCCGTCGTTGCGGCTGCAGTCAGCCTCTGGATGGTTGCGTTGCGGTTGCCTGCCGCGACGTTCTCCTCACGGCGAGTCAGCGCGCATCTGACCGGGCGCGCGGTCCTCTTCGCGAGCTCGGCCGCGATCGGCGTGTAGTCGCCGGGACTGTTCTTCGCGCCGAAACCGCCGCCCATCGCATGGCAGATGACGCGCACCTTGTCGGGAGGCAGGCCGAGGTGGTCGGCCATCGACGCACGGATGCCCCAGATGTACTGGGTCGAGATGTAGATGGTGATGCCGTCGTCCTCCCAGTGACAGACCGCCTGATGCGTCTCCAGCGAGTTGTGGACGACGACCTGCGTTCGGTACTCGGCCTCGACGACCACATCTGCCCCTCCGAGCCCGCGCTCGAAGTCACCCCGCTCGTAGTTGGCCACGTCCGAGACGAACGACTCCTGCCGCACCGCCTCGTCCGCGTCGAGCAAAGGCTCGAGCACGTCCCATTCCACCACGATGCGCTCCGCGGCTGCCTGTGCCTGGCCGAACGTGTCGGCGGCGACGGCCGCCACGGCGTGGCCGACGTAGCCCGGCTCGTCCGTCAACTGGTCGAGGTCGGCGGGTCCGATCACGGCGCGTACCCCGAAAGCGCTACGCGCGGGCTCCAGGTCGATCGAGATCACACGTGCGCGCGCGTAAGGACTGCGCAGGACAGCAGTGTGCAGCATCCCCGGAAGCTGCAGGTCGGCCGTGAACAGCGCCTGACCGCGCGCCCGCGCCAATCCGTCGACGCGCGGCACCCTCTGGCCCACCGTCGTGAGCGGTCCTGCGGGCCACCGGTCGAGCGCGTCCTCGTCGACGACGATCCAGACTTCCTCGTAGCGGCCTTCGACTTCCTTCTCGGTGCGGATCAGTCTTGCCAAGTTCTGATTGCCTCCTCGATCTTCGGATACGTACCGCAGCGGCAGAGATTTCCCGACATCGCGTGCTGGATCTCATCCTTGGACGGGCTCGGGTTCGCCGCGACGAGCGCCGCGGCCGAGACGACCTGGCCGGGCGTGCAGAAGCCGCACTGCACGGCGTCCGTGCGAACGAACGCGTGAATCAGCCGATGATCCCGCAGGCCTTCGATCGTCGTCACCTCACGGTCACCGACGGTGTGCACGAGCGTGATGCAGGAAAGGGTGGGCACGCCGTCGAGTTGCACGGTGCAGGCGCCGCAGTGTCCCTCGCCGCACGCGACCTTCGTCCCTGTGAATCCCAGGTCATCGCGCAAGACCTGCGCGAGCGATCGGCCCACCGGCGCGTCGAACGAGTGCGTCTCGCCGTTGATCCGAAGCTCAGGCAGGCGTCGTCACCGCCACGATGTCGGCGAGGTGGATGAGTCGGAACGTCGCGCGCGTGTGCGCCATGCGGTCCCTTTCGTCCCCATCCTCGGGCAACGTCAACCACATGTCCTGCGCGACGCTCAGGAGCTCCCTGATCTGCTCGAGCTCCTCCTGGTGTCCGTTCGCCCTGTCGTCGCAGGCATTCAAGGCCAGGCCGAGCACGCCGATTCGATCCTGCTGTCTCGTCCAGAGGAGTGGGGTCGCCATCGAGAGGTACTGGTGGATGCGCGCCAGCGAGATGGGCTGCTGGAAGGTCTCGAGGCCCTTGGGCGCCGAAGGCTCGAGCGCGGGCTCGCCGTCGGCGATGCGGTTGGCGTTTCCCGCGAGCACACCGCGGACCTCCATGTCGTTCAACTGCGCGAGCCGCGCGGTGCGAAGCGTGATCAGGAGCGACGCCGGCTGCTGTCCGTAGGGATAGTCGGATGCGTACGCAACCTGCTCCGGTCCAACGAGGCGAAAGAGGCCGAGCAGGTCGAGCGGGCTCCAGACGGAGGTGTCGAAGAAGACGCCCGCCTTGCCGCAGAGCCTGTCGGCGAGCGCGGCGAGGTCGGCGATGCCCGCGTGCGCGACGATCAACTGCGCTTCGCGGTACCGGTCGACGACTCGTGCCAAGTCGTCCGCGATCGGGGGTAGGCCGCGTCCGCCGTGGATCAGGATCGGGACCTTGCGGTCGGCCGCGAGCTCGAAGATCGGGGAGAGGCGCTCGTCGTTCAGGAGGAACTTCTGCGCGCGCGGATGGAGCTTGATTCCTCTCGCGCCGCGGTCCAGCATTCGGATCGCCTCGCCGATCGGGTCCTCCGCGAGATCGAGGCGGACGAACGGGATCATCCTCCCCTTTGAGCGCTCGCCGAACTCCAGCGTTCTGTCGTTGCCGGCCCGGAACCCCGGATGCCGGTCGGGCTCGTCCAGGCAGAACATGAAGCAGCGGGAGATCCCGTACTTGTCCATCCCGCGCTCGAGGTCCTCGTAGATCCCGACCATGCCGTCGATGTCGGTGCCGAGATGTGTGTGCGCATCGAAGATCTCGGCGCCTTCGGGCAGTTCCTTGCGCAGCTCGTCGTCCCACTGAGCCATCAATTTCTGGGCACGCTGCGGCGCGTCGTCCACGCTTTGGAGTCTATGCAGGGGCCCGTTGTGTCCGTTGGGGCTTAGCGCCGGGTTAGGATCCGCCCGTGCCCGACGTCCTGATCTACGGCGACACGATTCGCCTGCCCGAGTTGCGCCACGAGGTTCCGGTGCCGATCCCGGATCCCTTCCTGTACGCCGAGAAGGGCAAGCGCCGGATCGCTGTCCTCCACTCCCTCGAGATCCCGCGCGTTCGGGAGGACGCGCCGGACCTGGAGATCGTCCCGCTCGAGGACCTCGGCTCGGACGAGCTCTTCACGCAAGGCCTGCAGGGGTGGGAGGTCATGCTCGAGCTCGCCGTCCGAGCCTGCCGTGAGCTCGGGATCGAGCGCGCAACCGTCCCCGAGAGCTTTCCGCTCGGACATGCAGACCATCTCCGTGCGAACGGAATGGAGCTCGTCGTCGACCGCGACCTCTTCGACGACCGGCGCCGCTCGAAGAACGAGACCGAGCTGCATGGAATCCGCAACGCGCAGACGGCGTGCGAGGCCGCGCTCGACGCGTCGCGCGAGCTCTTGCGGCGCGCGCGGCCGAACGGCGCCGGACTCGAGGTAGACGGCGAACCGCTCACGTGCGAACGCCTGAAGCGCGTGATCGAGGAGGTGTTCGCCGACCACCAGGTCGAGGGGAGCGACATGATCGTGTCGCACGGGCCGCAGACCGCCGTCGGCCACAACATGGGCTCCGGTCAGATCGGCCCCGACGAGCCGATCGTCTTCGATCTCTTCCCAAGGGACAAGACGACGGGCTGTTACGCGGACATGACCCGCACCTACGTCGTCGGCGAGCCGTCGGACGAGGTGAAGGAGTGGCACCGGCTGGTGAAGGAGGCTCTCGACACATCGACCGCCGGCGTCAAGCCGGGCGTCAACGGCCGCCGCCTCTACGAGGAGGTCTGCGAGATCTTCCACGGCGCCGGCTACAAGACGCAGCTCAACAAGGAACCGGGAGAGGTGCTAGAGGACGGGTTCTTCCACGGCCTCGGCCACGGTGTGGGCCTCGAGGTGCACGAGCTCCCCTCGATGGGCAGGATCGGGCACGAGCTCGTTCCGGGCGACGTCGTCACGATCGAGCCCGGCCTCTACCGAGCCGGGTACGGCGGCCTGCGCCTCGAGGATCTCGTGCTCGTCACGAAGGACGGGTACGAAGTCCTCACGGATTACCCGTACGACCTAACGCCCTAGTGGTCGGATCGATCCCATTCGGCGGCGCCCGCCCCGCGAGCACGCTGCGCGATCCTGCGTCCTCAGTCGCGCCCGGGCTTTCTAGCCCGAACGCTCCCTGCGTCCTTGTCTCGCTTGGTGCTCACGACTCGGGCATCCACCAATGGAACCGACCCGACCACTGACCAACACGATCGAGACGATGCTCCTCGAGGAGCGTCGCTACGCGCCGGATCCTGAGTTCGCGCGGCAGGCGAACGCCCAGCCCGAGATCTACGAGCGCGACTGGGAGGAGTTCTGGGAGGCGGAGGGCCGTAACCGCGTCACGTGGTTCGAGCCCTTCTCGAAACTCTATGAGTGGGAGCCGCCGTACGCGAAGTGGTACCTCGGGGGCAAGCTGAACGTCTGCTTCAACTGCGTCGATCGTCACGTGGAGGCAGGCAGCGGCAACAAGGTGGCCTACTACTGGGAGGGGGAGCCGGAGGACGAGCGGCGCACGATCACGTTTGCCGACCTGCAGCGCGACGTGGTGCGCTTCGCGAACGCGCTGAAGAGCCTCGGCGTCAAGAAGGGGACGCCGGTCGGCATCTACATGGGCATGGTCCCCGAGCTGCCGCTCGCGATGCTCGCGTGTGCGCGACTCGGCGCGCCGCACACGGTCGTGTTCGGCGGCTTCTCGAGCGAGGCGCTCTCGGATCGCTTGAACGACATGGAGTGCGAGCTGCTGATCACGCAAGACGAAGGGTGGCGCGCAGGCAAGAAGGTGCAGCTCAAGGTGAACGCCGACGAGGCGGTGGCCCAGGCTCCGAAGGTGAAGAGGGTCGTCGTGCTGCAACGAACGGGCGACGAGGTTCCGTTCGACGAGTCACGCGACGCCTGGTGGCACGAGCTCGTGGAGGGCCAGGACGACGATCCCAGCTCTGTGCCTCCCGAGCCGATGGACGCCGAAGACCTGCTCTATCTCCTCTACACCTCGGGTACGACCGCGAAGCCCAAGGGGATCGTTCACACGACTGCCGGTTATCTCGTCGGCGTCGCCGCCACGCACCATTACATCTTCGACGTCAAGCCGGACTCGGTCTACTGGTGCGCGGCCGACGTCGGCTGGGTGACGGGGCATAGCTACATCGTCTACGGCCCGCTGGCGAACGGCACGACGGGCGTCATCTACGAGGGCGTGCCCAACTATCCAAGCGCCGAACGTTGGTGGGAGATCATCGAGCGCTACAAGGTCGACATCTTGTACACGGTACCGACGGCGATCCGCTCGCACATGAAGTGGGGGCCCGAGCACGCGCAAAAGCACGATCTCTCGTCGCTGCGGCTGCTCGGGTCCGTCGGCGAGCCGATCAACCCCGAGGCCTGGGTCTGGTACCGCGAGCACATCGGCGGTGACCGCACGCCGATCGTGGACACGTGGTGGCAGACGGAGACGGGCATGATCCTGATCACGCCGCTGCCCGGGGTGACGACGACGAAGCCGGGCTCGGCGACGAAGCCGTTCCCGGGCGTCGACGCCGGCGTGTACAGCGAGGGCGGCGAGGAGGTCGGGCCGGGCGGTGGGGGCTACCTCGTGCTGAAGAGACCATGGCCCGCAATGCTGCGCGGTATCCACAAGGACGACCAGCGCTTTCGGGACACGTACTGGTCGAAGTACGACGGTGTGTACTTCGCCGGAGACGGCGCGAGGATCGACGAGGACGGAGACTTCTGGCTGCTCGGTCGCGTGGATGACGTCATGAACGTCTCCGGGCATCGCATCTCGACGATCGAAGTCGAGAGCGCGCTGGTCGACCACAAGAAGGTGGCCGAGGCGGCCGTCTGCGGCCGCAAGGACGAGCGGACCGGCCAGGCGATCGTCGCGTATGTGACGCTCAAGGGCGGCGAGGAAGGCACTGTCGAGATGCTCGAGGAGCTGCGCAACCACGTCGCCAAGAAGATCGGGCCCATCGCGAAGCCCGCGAACGTCGTGTTCACCCCGGAGCTCCCCAAGACTCGCAGCGGGAAGATCATGCGGCGCCTGCTCCGGGACGTCGCAGAAAACCGCACGCTCGGCGATACCACCACGCTGGCCGATCCCACCGTCGTCGAGGAGATCAAGGAACGAGCGGCGACAGACGCCGCCGAGGACTAGAGACTCTGGATCAGCTTGTTCCCGCGCACGCGGCCGTCGCGCGCCTGATCGCTCTCGCGACTCGGGGAACTGCTCTTCCTGTGCGCGCGATGCGTGCGAAATCGCGAGTCGACACGCTCTCCGAGAGCTTGTCGATCACACAGGCGCAGTAGTTCTCCTTGGCGGCGTTTCCTTGCGTGCAGGAGCGCATGAAGCTGTTGATGACATTCCGCGAGTAGCGGTACGTACCACTGACGGTGACCGGGGTCGTCGTGGCCGTTGTGGTCGTCGTCGTCGCGAGCGACTTCCCGCCGCTGCCGCATCCGGCCGCCACGAGCGCGACACAGGCTGCGCCCACGAGATAGCGCACGGTCAGACGAGCAGCTTCTCGAACCGGTCCGGATCGTCGAACGGGCCGATCACGGCGAGATTCAGCCCCTGCTTCTCGATCACGTCGCCGGCGACGCGGGCCACGTCTTCGGCGGTCACCTTGTCGAGCTCGGCAAGGATCTCCTCCGGGTCCGGCGTCCGGCTCTCCAGCACCTCGCGACGCAGCCCGAACATGATCAGGCCCTGGGACGTCTCGAGCTGGAGGACGAACCGTCCCTTCGAGAAGCTCTTTGCCTTCTCGAGCTCGGGGGCCGGCACGGGCTCCTCGGCGATCTTGCGCATCTCGGCCGCGACGGTGCTGACGGCGTCGTCGATGCGGTTGATGTCGACACCCGCTTGCGCGTAGAGGGTGCCGGCGTCCGTGTAGCTGTGGTTCAGCCCGTAGACGTAGTAGGCAAGCCCGCGTCGCTCGCGTACCTCCGTGAACAGGCGTGACGACATCCCGCCGCCGAGCACTGTCGAGAGCACCTGCAGCGCGTAGCGATCTGGATGCTCGAGCGGATAGCTGTGGACGCCGAGGCAGATGTGTGCCTGGTCGGAGGCCTTGGTGTGCACCTTGACGTGCGCGTGGTCGTTCGCGACCACCTTGACCTGCTCGGGGTCTCCCGTCTCGGCCTCCTCCGTGTCGCCGAGTAGCTCCTGGACCCGCTCGTGCAGGTCGTCGCCGATCTTCCCCCCGACTCCGACCACCATCCTGGAAGGCCTGTACCAGCGATCGACGTAACCGCTGAACGTCTCGCGCTTCGCGTTGCGAATGGTCTCCTTGCGGCCGATGATCTCCCAGCCGAGCGGCTGATCGTCGTAGAGCAGCTCCTCGTACACACCGCCGATGAAGTCGCGCGGCGTGTCGTAGTACATGTTCATCTCCTCGATGATCACCCCCTTCTCACGCTCGATCTCGTCCGGATTGAACTTCGAGTGGCGCAGCATGTCCACGAGCACGTCGAGGGCGATGTCGCGGGACTCCGCGGCGCACTTGACGTAGTAGCCGGTGTACTCCTTGCCGGTGAAGGCGTTGAACTCCCCGCCGATGCCGTCGATCTCCATGGAGATGTCGCGGGCGGTCGGCCGGCGCTCCGTGCCCTTGAAGAACATGTGCTCCGCGAAGTGCGCGATGCCGTTCGTCTCGGGCGTCTCGTAGCGCGAGCCGGCGGCGAGCATGATCGCGCACGTCACCGACTGGGCCGAGTCCATCGGCGCGGTCAGGATGCGCAGCCCGTTGTCGAGCCGTTCGAGGTTGAAGGCGCTCACGGCCCTGGCGATGCTATCGAGCGCGTTCCTTCTTGCGGTAGACGAAGCGGACCGCCTGCCAGTCTCCGTCGATCGCGGCGCTCTTGTTGTCAACGAGCCCGGCCGCGAGGCCGATCTGCTGGACGAACGGGAAGTCGAGGTCGGTCTCGATTCTCGAGGCCTTCTTCGGCCAGGCGACCCAGAGGCCGTCCGCCGGAGCAAGCGTCTTCTTCAGGGCCGGGAATCGACGCTCGAGCTCTGCTCGGGTCGTCGTGAAGAACACCAGCACGTCGACGCCCGGCTTCGCTCCCAGCTTCTTGCCGAGCGGCGTCGCCGAATAGTCCTTGCCACCCCTCACGCCGGAGTCAATGAGGTAAAGGCGCGGTAAAGATTCGGATGGGGGCTTGTGACACCAAGATCCCTGTCGATACCTTGGATTGAAGGAAAGGTTGTAACAGATGCTCAACGTCCTCACCATCGTCTTCCTCTTCGCGGCCGCCTGGGCCGTGTCCCGCCTGAGCGCCGTCGTCGCCCGGAGGGTGATGGCCTGGTCCGATCGCAGGCACCGGGCCCCGAGTGGAGACCTGAGCGCCAAGATCGTCGAGCTCAAGCGGCGCGAAACCAGTGTCGCGGTGATCCGGACCGGGATCGCCTACATCGCGTTCGCGACGGCCCTCGTGCTGACGGCTGCCCAGCTGACCGGAGGGTTCGGCCGCCTGACCGCTGTGGCCGGGGCCTCTTTCATCCTCATTCTCGTCGGCTTCTCCGCGCAGCGGATGCTCATGGACATCATCGCCGGCTTCAACATGTTCATCGAGCACTGGTATTCCGTCGGCGACACGATCGCGATCCCGATGCTGGAGGTCCAGGGAATCGTCGAGGATCTCTCGTTGCGACGGACGAAGCTTCGCTCGCTCGACGGCGAGGTCATCAACATCCACAATTCGCAGATCGCGGCCGTTCGCGTTCTGCCTGGCGGGGTCAAGGAGTTCGACGTCGAGCTCGTCGCCAGCAGCCGGGAGGCCGCCGAGGTGCTCGTCGAGCAGGTCGGCGCGATCCTGCCGGAAGGGCCGACGACGTTCATCCGGCGTCCGATCATCCACCAGATCGACGACCTCGCGCCCGGGCTCGTTCGCCTGCGGATGCGCGCCGCGGTGGCACCGGGACGGGAGTGGCTCGTGCACGGCTTCTACACCGACCTGCTCAAGGAGCGGGCCGACAGGCATCTGATCGTCCACGGCCCCGTCGTCCTGACGGTGGACGACAAGGTCGAGCGCAGCTTCGCCCGAGCCAGCGCCGCAACGCGCTGGGCCGGGGCCCGCTAGAGGCGCTCGATCTCGGAGAGCAGGCCGTCGACTTCGTCCGCGGTGTTGTAGTGGACGATCCCGGCGCGGACAGCGCCGTCGTCCCCGAGGCCGAGCCGCTTCATCACTTCGACCGCGTAGTAGTCGCCCCACCATACGGCATAGCCCGCATCGCCTAGCCGTGTCGCCGCGTCCTCGGCGGACCTCCCCTCGACGTTGAACGCGAAGGTCGCGACGCGGCCCTCCATGGTCGGCAGGCCGTAGAGCGTGACGCTCTCCGGCAGGCCGTTCAGGAAGCGCTCGCCGAGCGTGCGCTCGTGCGCCTTGATCGCCTCCCAGCCGATCGAGTCGATGTACTCGACCGCGGCCAGGAAGCCGGCGAGGAGCTCGTGCGCGAGCGTGCCCGTCTCGAAGCGTCGACCGACCGGCGTGTCGGCCGCGGGCCGCACCTTGTAGGGCCGCCAGGTCTCGAGCAGGTCGGCCCGGCCGAACGCGACGCCAAGGTGGGGGCCGAAGAACTTGTAGGGCGAGCAGATGAGGACGTCGACGCCCCAGTCGGCGACGTCGATCGGGCCGTGCGGGCCGTAGTGGACGGCGTCGGCCCAGGCGAGCGCGCCGGCGTCGTGTGCGAGTTCGGCGATGCGGCGGACGTCGGTGCGGGTGCCGACGGCGTTGGAGGCAACCGGGAACGCGACGACGCGCGTGCGGTCCGAGAGTTTCCGCTCGAGATCCTCGAGATCGAGCGTCGTGTCGTCCTTGATCTCGACGAAGCGGACGACGAGGCCCTTGTCGTGCGCCAGCTCGAGCCAGGGGGAGACGTTCGCGTCGTGGTCGAGCTTCGTGACGAGGATCTCGTCGCCTTCCCGCCACGATCGGCCGGCTGCGCGCGTAAGGGCGAATGCGAGCGTCGACATGTTCGCGCCGAAGGTGATCTCGTCGGGAGAGCAGCCGAGGAAGGCGCCTGCCGAAACGCGCGCTTGCTCGACGAGCGCCTCGGTGCGACGGCTCGTCTCGTACGGGCCGCTGACGTTTGCGTTCGACTCCCGGTAGTAGCGGGAGACGGCGTCGATAACCTCGTCGGGCACCTGCGTACCACCCGGCCCGTCGAAGAAGGCGAGCGGCCGCTGCAGAGCCGAGAACCTGGCGCGGACTGCCTCGACGTCGTAGGTCACGGTGGACACCGGCGAGGACGTTACTACGATTGGTGCGTGGCCCCGGCGACCAAAGAACGGATCGACCGCGGCACCGGGACCGGTCTCGGCGCGCCGTGGAACGTCATCGTGCTGAACGACAACCACAACACCTTCCAGGGTGTCGCGTCCGCGCTTGCCTCGACGTTGCCCGAGGTCTCCTACGACCAGGGGTTGCGAATCGCCGACAGGATCCACTCGAGCGGACGCGCGATCGTGTGGTCGGGGCACAAGGAAGTCGCCGAGCACTACTGGCAGCAGCTCCAGGGCCACGGCCTGACGATGTCTCCCCTGGAGCGCAGCTAGAGCTCGAGCGCGGTTCCGTTCACGCTCCAGCGGTACCGTGGGGACGGCTTGAGGGACGCGCCCACGAAGCAGTCCCGTTCCGCCTTCGCGAGCAGCGCGACGAGCGTCTCACGGGGCGGCGCCGGTTCGAGCTCCAGTTCGAGCTCGACGGCGATTTCGACGAACGCGTAACGGCCGTCCTCGGACCGCCGGGTCACCATTGCCGACGCCGAGGCATTCGCGAGGAAGTCGATCTCCACCATGGCGGCGTGGTATCCCAGGCTCTGCAAGGTGCAGCGAACGAGGCCGGCGAGGACGAGATGCTCCGGAGTCCAGGCAGCGTCGAGGTCGAGCGGAGAGCTGCCGTCGGCTGTCACCCGGCCGGTGCGGTCGAGCTCGATCGCGTACCGGAATTCCTTCGCTGCGACGGTCATGCTCCTATCCTGCCAGCGTGGCAGGAACCGTCCGGGGTGCGGCGTAATGTGTGGCCATGCGACGGCTGCGGCCGCTCAGCGAGGCCGAGTGCTACGCCAGGTGTTACGGCGGCTGGGACGACACTGTTCGAATCGTGAGGCTCCAGCCGCGCCGCGCCCGCCGGGAGCTGGCGGTCGAGGGCGAGGCGCTCCGCGTGCGGTTCGAGGAGTTCCTCGACGCCCGTGACCCGCACGAGCTCGCCGAGCCCGAAGCAGCCTGAGTCCCCGATCCCGGACGTTCTCGCGCCGGGACTACGGGTGTTGTTCTGCGGGATCAATGCCGGGCGTGTGTCTGCGGCCGCGCAAGCGCACTTCGCCAATCCGCGCAACGACTTCTGGCGCCTGCTGCATTCGGCGGGATTCACGCCGAGAGTCCTCGAGCCTTCCGAGCAGTTCGAGCTGTTGACGTACGGGATCGGCGTCACGAATGCAGCGGCCCGCACGACGCCGGGCTCGGCAGACTTGCGCAAGGCCGATTTCGTCGGAGCTGCGGAGCGCCTGGAGCGAATCGCTGACGAGCTGAAGCCGGCGTGGATCGGCTTCGTCGGCAAGGAGGCCTACCGCGGGGCGTTCAACGAGCGTCCGGAGCTCGGCGTGCAGAAGCGAAGGTTGGTCGGCGCGCAACTCTTTGTTCTTCCCTCGACGTCTCCGGCCAACGCGGCCGTGCCCTGGGTCAGCCGGGAGCGATGGTTCCAGGAGCTCGCGGGCCGCTCAAGCGGTTTTGGCCTTCGCCCTGCAGTTCGCGCGCTTGTCGTCGATCCGGCCGACCGCGTTCTGCTGGTGCGTTTCGATTGGCCCGATAAGGCGGTGTGGGCGCCGCCCGGCGGAGGTATCGAGCCGTCGGAGACGGACGAGGAGGCACTCGCCCGTGAGCTCGCCGAGGAGTCCGGGCTCCGCGACTTCACGCTCGGCCCGTGCATCTGGACACGTACGCATTGGTTCACCGACATGGCCGGTTGGGCTGGTCAGACGGAGCGCACCTACCTCGTGCGCACGCAGGCGTTCGAGCCGGCGCCCGAGTGGACCGACGCGCAACTCGCGGACGAGGGAATCGGTGCCCAGCGCTGGTTCAGTCGGGTGGAGCTCGACCAGCCTGGACTGACCTTCGCCCCCAGACGGCTACCTGCTCTCTACTCCAATCTCGTGGAGTATGGCCCGCCCCGCGAGCCGCTCGACGCAGACGTCTAACCCCGCCAGCGGTTCGTGACCGAGGCGTCGCTTGCGATGCCGCTCAAGAGGTCATGGCGGCTTTGCCGCTATGACCGTTTATCGGCCCAATCATCAACCGCGCCAGCGATTGGTAATGGGGGTGCGGCGATCGCGGCCGAACGCTTTCGGACGGAGCTTCACTCCCGGCGGTGCCTGCCGCCGCTTGTACTCCGCACGATCGACCATCGCCACCGCGCGCTCGACAACGTCGTGGTCGAATCCGTCTCTGGAGAGCTCCTCCAATGTGCGGTCGTGTTCGACGTACTGCTCGAGCACCTCGTCGAGCTTCGGATAGGGCGGCAGGGAGTCCTCGTCGAGCTGGTCGTCGCGCAGTTCGGCGCTCGGCGCGCGGTCGATGATCGACTGCGGGATCAGCTCGCGCCCTTGCCGCTCGTTGAGAAAGATCGCGAGCCGGAACACGTCGGTCTTGTAGACGTCCTTCAAGAGAGCGAAGCCGCCGGCCATGTCCCCGTAGAGAGTTGCGTAGCCGACCGAGAGCTCCGACTTGTTGCCGGTCGCAACGAGCATCCAGCCGAACTTGTTGGACAGTGCCATCAACAACACCCCACGAGCGCGTGCCTGGATGTTCTCCTCGGTCAGATCGGACTCTGTGCCCGCGAAAACTTCCCGCAGAGCCTCGTCGAAGGCGTCGACGATCGTGCCGATCGGGATCTCCGTGAACGGACAGCCGAGGCTCTCGGCAACCCGGCGTGCGTCGCCGCGGGTCGCCTCCGACGAATAACGCGAAGGCATCGAGACACAG
>WNGJ01001253.1_pt1 | contig 47155 bp, 41 predicted proteins | sample 5400611 | NCBI WGS metagenome assembly WNGJ01 (sample SAMN13153375, study PRJNA577476) | soil metagenome | isolation source: 40 cm soil or saprolite under Garry oak tree replicate 1 | place: USA:California | collected 2016-06-15
GGGGGGTCGTCTGGGCCCCCGGTGATCAGCTTAGGCCGGCGCGAACCCCGGCCGGCCTGGACCCTCGGCGCGGGCCGTCGCGGCACTGCAGAGAACCCGAGTCCCGGCGGACTCCCTTACCCCACTGATTCCGAAGGTCCCGGGCGTATACCCGGCCGGAACCGGCGGTGATCTGGGGATCGTCCGGCAGAAACAAACGCTCTGTCTTACTGATCACGACTTGTACATGAATCGTCAAGCTTGTATCGTGACGCTATGCGGCGGCGCCGCGCCGCGCGGTGCCCCCGTCCGCGCGATGCATGCTAAGCACGCGGTGCCCCCGTCCGCGTCCGGCTAAGCTGCGGCGCCGCCGCCATACTCTTTCTCGGCTTTTGCGCTCTCGTGTACTGAGAACGAACCTCCCGCTGACAGAGCGGGCCGTCGTAGTCCGCTGGCGGTCATCGCGGTCACCCCCGCTGGGCCGTCTCTGGGCCGTCAGAGGACCGGCAACCGCCATCAACCACCGGCAACCACCGGCAGGTAAATCCGCAGGTGAGACGCGGTTTGAGGGCTGCGCCGCAGGTTAGCGCGGGGTCGCGATCACAACTTGGTGAAGTGGTGGAAGCACTCGTAGTAGGGGTCGGTGGAGTGGGAGAAGTGGGTCGCTTCTGAGCGCTTCACCGCCAGGTAGGCGGTGCTGCGCAGCGGTCCGAGCAGGTCCATCAGCAGCTCGTCGGCGGCCAGGGCGTCCAGGGCCGCGTTGAGCGAGGCGGGCAGCCGGTGGGTGTTGCTCGCGGCCCGCTCGCCGTCGGTGAGGGTGGCCGGGTCGACGTTCACCGCCTCGCCCGGGTCGAGCTTGCCGCGGATGCCGTCCAGGCCGGCGTAGATGAACGCGCCGAGGGCCAGGTACGGGTTGGCGCTGGAGTCGGACGGCTTCAGCTCCAGGTTGACCGAACTCGCCGGGTCGCCGCGCAGCGGGGAGCAGATCCTGATCGCCGCTTCCCGGTTGTCCATCCCGTAGCAGGTGTACGCGCTGGCCCACATCTGCGGCGCGAGCCGGCGGTAGCTGTTCACGCTGGCGCAGCTCAGCGCGACCAGGGCGGGCAAGTGGGCGAGCAGGCCGCCGATGAAGTGGTAGCCCACCTGGGATAGGCCGTTCCGGTCGGTGGCGTCGGCGAACGCGTTGCGCCCGCCGTCCGGCCCCAGGTCGATCAGCGAGGCGTGCAGATGGGTGCCGTTGCCGGCCTGGTCGGGGATCGGTTTGGGAGCCAGGCTGGCCCACAGGCCGTGGCGGAAGGCCACGCCGCGGACCGTCTCCCGGTACAGCACGTGATTGTCGGCGGCACGCAGCGCTTCGGCGTGCCGGATGGAGAGCTCATGCTGACCGTGGCCGAGTTCGGGGTAGTAATGCTCGACCTCGAGGCCCTGCGCCTCCATCGCCGCGACGAGTTCCATGGCGAAGTCGTGCCCCTGGTGGAAGCCGGTGGCGGAGTAGCACAGGCTGTCGTCGATCGGGATGAGCCGGTCCGGGATGGAAGGCCCGGCGGGCGAGCTCTCCCGGTGGCCGACGGTGAATTCGGGCTCGAACGCGGCCTGCATGGCGTAGCCCTCGCCGGCCAGCTCCACGATGGCCTGCTTGAGGAACGTCCGCGGGCACGCCTCCCACGGCGATCCGTCCGGCTTGACCAGGTCCCCGAGCATCGCGCCCGCCCCCGGCGCGTAGGGGAGCGTGACGAACGTGTCCGGGTCGGGAACGATCCGGACCTCGCCAACCGGGCCCATTCCGGCCACCGGCTGCAGTTGGTCCAGCATGGACATCGCCATCATCGCCACCGTGTGCCCGATGCCGCTGGCCATGCGTTCCCGCAGCCGCGTCGTGCCCGCGGCCTTTCCGCGGATGATCCCGCCGTGGTCGGCGTACAGGAAGCGGACCAGGCGAATCTCCTCCTGGCTAGTCCGCTCCATCACGGCATCGATTGCTCCGTCTGTCATGGACCATGGGTAGCACGTTCCACCCTGTCGCGTACAGCCGATGCCGAACATGCCCTACCGGCCAGGACGCGGTAGTTTCAGGCCATGAGCCCACGGTCGTCACCTCGTGACTTGCGCGCATCCGACGCAGATCGGGACCGCGTGCTGGCCCTGCTCGGCGAGGCGATGAGCGACGGGCGGCTCACCGCGGACGAGCACGCCGAACGGGTTCAGCGTGCTTTCTCCGCCCGCACGCTCGGCGAGCTCGCGGAGCTGACCGCGGACCTGGCCGTGCCGTCCGCCCAGCCGGTGCGGCTGGACGGCGGCCGGGTGATCTCCGGGATCTTCGGCCCGGCCCGCCGGGACGGCCGCTGGGTGGTGCCGGAGAACCTCACCGTGACCGCCATGTTCGGTGAGGTCGAAGTCGACTTCACCCAGGCGATACTGCAGGCCAGCCGGGTGCAGCTGTACGCGACGGTGTTCGGCGGCCGGCTCCGGCTGATCGTCCCCGACGGGGTGTCGGTGATCGTGAGCGGGCACATGGTCCTGGGCCGCAGGCGCGGCGGCACGGCGCCGCCGGCCGGGCCGGGCACGCCGGTGATCGAGGTGAAGGCGCTGGTGCTCGGCGGCGAGCTGGCGGTGCGCACGCCACAGAAGGGTCGTCGTTTCCGTGTCCGCCGTTGGAGCCGTAGCTGACGTGGCTCAGTCGAAGTTGACGGACGAGTACGCGCGGAGCTTCCACAGCTGGTGCTCGCTCTTGATGCTCCGGATCGTCCCGGAGCGGGAGCGCATGACCAGGGAGTGAGTGGTCGCGTGACCGCGCAGGTACCGCACGCCGTCGACCAGCTCACCGTCGGTGATGCCGGTGGCCGCGAAGAACACGTCGTCCGACGTGACCAGATCGTCCGTGGTGAGCACGCGATTCAGGTCGTGGCCCGCGTCCAGCGCGCGCCTGCGTTCTGCGTCGTCCGTGGGCGCAAGCTTGCCGAGGATGACCCCGCCGAGGCATTTCAGCGCGCACGCGGCGATGATGCCTTCCGGCGTTCCCCCGATGCCGAGCATCAGGTCGATCCCGGTTCCCTCGCGCGCGGCCATGATGGCGCCGGCCACGTCGCCGTCGGTGATCAGGTGGATCCGGGCGCCGCTGGTGCGGACCTCGGAGATCAAGTCGGCATGCCGCGGCCGGTCGAGGATGACCACGGTGACGTCCTGGGGCAAGCAGCCCTTGCCTTTGGCCACCGCGGCGACGTTGGCGGCGGGCGGCGCGTCGATGTCGACCATGCCTGCTGCCTCGGGGCCGGTGGCCAGCTTGGACATGTAGAACACCGCGGACGGGTCGTACATCGAGCCGCGGCCCGCTACCGCCAGGACCGAGATCGCGTTCGGCATGCCGTTGGCGCACAGCCGGGTGCCGTCGATCGGATCGACCGCGACGTCGCAGGCCGCACCGGTGCCGTCGCCGACCTCCTCGCCGTTGAACAGCATCGGCGCGCGATCCTTCTCACCTTCGCCGATGACCACCACGCCGCGCATCGACACGGAGTTGATCAGCATCCGCATCGCGTTCACGGCGGCCCCGTCCGCCCCGTTCTTGTCGCCCCGGCCCACCCACCGGGCGGCGGCCATCGACGCGGCCTCGGTCACCCGGGCCAGCTCGAGGGCCAGGTTACGGTCCGGGGCCTGGCTGGCTGGCGCGTGGGCTTGCTGCTCCGCGGTCATAGCTCTGTGTCCTTCCGCTGGCCCCGTGTGGGTGGCCCAGTGTTGGTGGCACTGTGCTGATCTTATGCAGCTACCGCGAAGCCCTCCGTGTCCACCCCGCGAGCCGGGCTAGCCTGAGCTGTTGTGAACAGGGTGCTGCGCGGCGGTCTTTCCGCGCTGGGCTGCCTGCTGGCCGCCGCGGTCGTCGTCGTGGCGATCCCGGCGCCGCACGCCGCCGAACCCGTCACCGTCAGCTATCGCGGTGACCTGGTCAAGCTGGCCCGGCTGGCGCCCTACCCGGCGGTGGCCCCCGTCGGCCTGCCTGCATCCTGGCAGCCGGTCAGCTCCGGGCTGACCGTGGGCGGCGCCAACGGCGCGGGCACGGTCACCTGGCAGCTCGGCTACACAACCCCGGACGGCTCGCTGGCCTCGCTCGAGGAGACCAACGCCAGCGCGGGGGCGTTCGTCAGGCGGATGACCAACGACGGGACGGCGCTGGCCCCGTCCCAGCTGGCCCCGTCCCAGCTGGCCCCGGCCCGCCTGGACGGGCGGACCTGGAATCTCAGCGCCACCCCCGCCCGGGGGCAGCGGTCGATGTACGTCACCAGCCCAGCCGGGTTCACCGTCGTGGTCACCGGCAACGCCACCTGGGCCGAACTGCGTGAGCTCGCCGCCTCACTGCGCGAGGTCGCCGGCTGAGCTGGGGTCGGCCGCGCCCCGCGGCTCAGGAACCCGGGCATCCGCGGGCGGTGCAACCTCATCGGGCGTCTGCGGCGTTCCAGCCGGTGTCTCCGCATCGGGCTGGCGGTCGTCGAAGGTCACCGCGACATGCTGCTCGGGGCGCCGCTGGTTCTGCAGGGCCTGCAGCGCCATGCTGGCCCGATCGGCCTCGGTGAGCGGCGGCTGGACGATGGACCGCGGCCAGAGCCGCCGCGCCAGCACCACGTTGATCTCGGCCGAGTACACGGTGACCTCGACCGCCAGGGTGATCCAGGCCAGCAACCCGAGCACGGTGCCGAACACGCCGTAGACGGAGTCGCTGTGCAGGAAGTGGTGGACGAGATAGGTGCCGAGGACTTGCAGCACCGTCCAGCCGATGCCGCCGGTGATCGCTCCGGGCAGCAGCTTGCGGGTCGGTACGCCCTTCGGGGTCAGCGCGCGGAAGGCACCGAGGTACATGCCCGCGTTGAAGGCCGCGGTGACCACCTCGATCGGGGCCTTGAACGCGAGCCCGTTGTGCAAGTAGGTCGTGAGGCTGGCCAGCCCGGTGGTGACGATCACGCCGCCGCCGAGCAGGCAGAGGAACAGCCCCGCCCGGCCGAGCCGCTGTACGAAGCCGGGCCTGGCCGGCCCGGGCAGGTTCCACAGCTGCTCCATGGTGAACAGGCCGGCCTGGGCCAGCCCGGAGGCGCCCCAGATCAGGCCGATCACGCCCACGATCAGCCCGATGACGCTGGAGCGCTGGAGCTGCTGCACGTTAGTCGTGAGCTGATGGCCGATCAGCGGGACCTGGCCGGCCACCGCGTTCAGGACCTGAGTCCGGAACGACGGGTTAACCGACGCGATCAGGCCCAGGATCGTCACCAGGACCAGCAGCAACGGGAACAGCGAGAGGAAGGCCGAGTACGCCAGGTTGGAGACCAGGACGCCGCCGTTGTCGTCCCCGTACTTCTTCACTACCCCGAAGGCGAACGCCGTGGGCGTGTGCCGCTGCTGTGTGGCGTCTACCCGCCGGATCGCACGCTCGACTGGGTTCATCGCGCCCACCTTGCAGTTGCCTGCTCATCTGCTGCCCAGCACAGAGATAAGCAAACTCGCCAGTGGAGCAGGTCAGAAAGGCGCAGTGTCCCCGGCTTCGGCTTGTGCGGGGTCCGCGTCGCGGGTGGCCATGGCCGCGGCGAGCCTGGCCCGCGCGCCGTCCAGCCACTCACCGCACACCGTGGCCAGCCTTTCGCCGCGTTCCCACAGCTCGAGTGACTGCTCCAGGGTCAGTCCGCCGGCCTCGAGGCGCTTGACCACCGCGGCCAGCTTGTCCCTGGCCTGCTCGTAGGTGAGCGTCTCCCGAGGGGTCCTGTCTGCCCCCTTGGGGACCGTGTCCGCGCTGCCTGTCACGATCCCAACCCTATCCGTCGTCACCGTCATCAGCTGACGCCGCATCGCTCGCCCGCACCGTGAGCTGATCTTCCGCGAACCGGACGGTCAGCGTCTCGCCCGGCTTCACCTCGGCCGCGCTGCGGACCACGCCGTCGTTGCGGTGCTGCACGATCGCGTAACCGCGACGCAGCGTGGACGCGGGCGACAGGGCGAGCAGACGGGCCTGAGTGTGCGCCACGTCGTCGCTGGCCCGGGCCAGGCTGGCGGTCAGCGACATCCTGGTCCGCTGCAGCAGCGCGTCCACCCGCTCGGCCTGGCGCTCGACCTCCCGCACCGGGTCGGCCAGCGCGGGCCTGGACCTGATCCCCTCCAGCCACGCCGTCTCGCGGTCGAGCCAGCCGGTGACGCACCGGCGGGCCCGGTCGCGCAGCTGGGTGATGAGCGCGGCCTGCTCGGCGACGTCTGGGACCACCCGCTTGGCCGCGTCCGTCGGCGTGGACGCGCGCAGGTCGGCCACGTAGTCGAGCAGCGGCGTGTCCTGCTCGTGCCCGATCGCGCTCACCACCGGCGTCCGGCACGCCGCCACCGCCCGGACCAGCGCCTCGTCGGAGAACGGGAGCAGGTCCTCGAGCGAGCCGCCGCCCCGGGCGATCACGATCACGTCCACCTCAGGGTCCTCGTCGAGGCGCCGCAGCGCGTCGATGATCTCCTCGGTCGCGTACGGTCCCTGCACCGCCGTCTGCTCGACGCGGAACCGGACGGCCGGCCAGCGCCGCCCGGCGTTCTGCTGAACGTCGCGCTGCGCCGCGGAGTCGCGTCCGCATATCAGGCCGATGACGCCGGGGAGGAAGGGAATCGCCCGCTTTCGTTCGGGAGAAAATAGCCCTTCCGAGGCCAGCTGACGGCGCAGCCTGTCCAGCCGGGCGAGCAGCTCGCCCACGCCGACGGCCCGGATCTCCAGCGCGGTGAGGGCGAACGAGCCCCGGTTGGCGTTGAAATCCGGCCGGGCCAGGATGACCACCCTGGCCCCGTCGGCGGGCGGCGGCTCGGCCGCGTCGAACACCTGCCGTGAACAGATGACCCGCACCGATACGGCCGCGACCGGGTCGCGCAGGGTCAGGAACACCGCGCCGCCGCGCACGGCGAGCTCGGCGATCTGCCCCTCTACCCAGACCCGGCCGAGCCGACTGATCCACCTGCCGACCAGCTGCAGCACCGTGCGGACGGGAACCGGCGAATCAGCCGACGTGTCCAGCGGCACTAAGCCTCTGCCTCCAGCTTGGCGATCCGGCGCTCGAACATGCCCAGCACATCGGCGCGGGCGGCGTGGGCCTGCTCGTACTCCGCGAGCCGCCTGACCTGCGCGACGTCGAGGTTGCGCAGCCGGGCGCGCAGCGACGCCACGGACAGCTCGTCGTAGTTGGGCAGCGGCGGTGCGGCCGCCACCGGGCTCGCCGCCGGCTCGGCCACGCTGACCGGCTCGGCTACGCTGACCGGCTCGGCTACGCTGACCGGCTCGGCTACGCTGACCGGCTCGGCCACGCTGACCGGCTCGGCCACGCTGACCGGCTCGGGAGCGGCCGCCGGCTCGGTGGCGCTGAGCGGAGAGCTGTCCGCCTCGTCGCCGAGCAGCCGGACGTTGCCGGTCTTGTCGAAGTCCCTGCTGCTCTGCCGCTTGGGCGGCTTCGGTGGCGCTTCGGCCGCGGGCACCGCCGGAGCCGCCTTGGCCGCCGCTCGCCTGGCCGGAGCCGCCTTGGCCGCGGGCTTGGCCGTGGCGGGCTTGGCGGCGGTGCGCCTGGCCGTGGCCGGCTTGGCCGTGGCCGACTCGGCGGGAACCGGCTCGGCGGGAACCGGCTCGGCGGGGGCTGGTTCCGTCGCGACCGTCTCGCCGGCCGCGACCGCCTCGGCCGGGGCCGCCGCGGTTTCGGCGCGCTGATCGCCCGGGCTGGTGACGGGCACGTCAGTGACCGTTTCTGATGCTTCGGGGGTCCGGGCCTGCGGGACATCGGAGTCCGTGGAGGCCTTGTGCCTGAGCTTGTCGGTTATCAGCAGCAGCTGGCCGATGCCGGCGAAGACGCCGCGCAGAGCTTGGGCCGGCGCTTCCTTAATGCGTTCGCTGACCTGCGGAACGCGCATTTCACACTCTCCCTCGAGGACGGGATTTCACTTGGCGCCGAGGCAGGTTCCCAGCATCTGCTGGCGCCGTGCATCGCTGACAGTCGGCGCGTATTCCCTGACGGGTTATCTTCGCGCTTCCGCCTGTGTGTCGCAATACCTGCACCGTGGCGGGGGTACGGTTACCTTGTTCCAGGACATACTCACCTACCATGGGGTTATGTCTTCGAGCCAGCGACGGGTCCTGCTCGCCAAACCTCGCGGCTACTGCGCCGGGGTCGACCGGGCTGTGCAAGCAGTCGAGATGGCACTGGAGAAGTTCGGGCCCCCGGTCTACGTACGCAGGCAGATCGTACACAACACCTACGTCGTCGGCACGCTGGAGAAGCGCGGCGCCATCTTCGTGGCGGAGGTGGACGAGGTACCGCCCGGCGCGGTCGTGGTGTTCTCCGCGCACGGCATCGCTCCCGAGGTCCGTCTCGACGCCGAACGCCGTGGGCTGCGCGCCATCGACGCGACCTGCCCGCTGGTGACCAAGGTGCACAACGAGGCGCGGCGGTTCGCGGCCAGGGACTACGACATCTTGCTGGTCGGCCATGCGGGACACGAAGAGGTGGTGGGGACGGCTGGCGAGGCCCCGGCCCGGGTCCGCCTGGTGGACGGCGCGGACGGCGCCGCCGACGTCGAGGTCAGGGATCCGTCGAAGGTGGTGTGGCTGTCGCAGACGACGCTGTCGGTGGACGAGACCGAACAGACCGTCAACGCCCTGCGCGAGCGTTTCCCGGCCCTGCTCGACCCGCCGAGCGATGACATCTGCTACGCCACGCAGAACCGGCAGGCCGCGGTCAAGGCCATCGCCACCCAGGCCGACCTGGTGATCGTGGTCGGCTCGCCGAACTCCTCGAACTCGGTCCGGCTGGTCGAGGTGGCCAAGGACTACGGCGCCCCGGCCGCCTACCTGGTCGACGACGCCGGCGAGGTCGACGAGCGCTGGCTGGACGGCGTGACCACGGTCGGCGTGACCAGCGGGGCCTCGGTGCCGGAGGAACTGGTGAGCGCGGTGCTGGATACGCTCGCCGGGCACGGGTTCGGCAGCGTGGAGGAAGTCGAGGCGGTGGAGGAGCACATGACGTTCGCGCTCCCGCGCGAGCTGCGCCCCGCCGGAGCCGCCGGATCCGGGTTCCGCCGGGACGGCTAGCGCCGCCGGATCCATTGCGGTATCGCGGGCAACTCCGGCCGGTACCCACGGCCGAGCGCGATCGCCACGGTGAGCCCCGTGCCGGTGAACAGCCAGGGAGCCGAGCTGCCCAGCGTGACCAGGATCCCTTCCGCGGCCGAGAACGTGTCGGGCGCGGTGAGGACCTGGGCCAGCACGCTCCCGGCCAAGAAGGCCAGCGGCGGGCACAGCACCACTGCGCGCAGCCCGCTGACCCGGGTGTAGCAGGCGACCAGGCCGCAGGTCATGACGAACATCACATCGGCGACCGCGCTCCAGCCGGTCCAGGCCGTGATCAGCAGGCCGAGGAAGCAGATCGCGAACAGCGCGACGACCGCGCCGCGTCCGGTCAGCGTGATAGACCCCGAAGCACGACGGCGCGGAGGTCCCTGCGTCCGGGCTTTCTGGCCCGGGGCCCGCGTTTGCGTCATCGAGCGGCACGCACCAGGCTGATCTCTGCCGGGTCAAGCTGGGCCGGGTCAAGCTCAGCCGGGTCAAGCTGGGCGGGCTCGCCGGCGGCGATGAGTTCGGGCGCGGACAGCGCCTTGGGCGTTTCCTCCACCGGGGCCGGCGCGGTGAGCTCCCCGTCGACGAGGCCGAGTTCGCTGAGCCGCCTGGCGCTGGGCAGCACCCGGCTCTCCAGCGAGCCGACGGCCTGGTTGTAGGTCGACACCGCCTTGGCCAGCGCGCGGCCCAGCCGGTCTACGTGGCCGCCGAGGCCGGCGATCCGTTCGTAGAGCTGCCGGCCGAGGTCGAACACGGCGCGGGCGTTCTCGGCCAGCGCCGCCTGCTGCCAGGCGTACTGCGCGGTGCGCAGCATCGTGACCAGCGTGGTGGGAGTGGCGATGTGTACCCGGCGGCTGAGCGCGTACTCCAGCAGCCCGGGATCCCGTTCCAGCGCCGGGGCCAGGAAGGCCTCGCCCGGGATGAACAGGATCACGAACTCAGGCGACGGGCTCAGCGCCGTCCAGTAGGCCTTGGCTGCCAGCCGGTCCACGTGCTCGCGGACGTGCCGGGCGTGCGCGTCGATCCGCGCCGCGCGCACATCGTCGTCGTCGGTTTCGGCGGCCTCCAGGTACGCGGCCAGCGAGACCTTGGAGTCCACCACGATGTTCTTGCCGCCCGCCAGGCGCACCACCATGTCCGGGCGCATCGCGCCGTCCGGCGTGGCCACGGCGACCTGCTCGTCGAAGTCGCAGCGGGCGCTCATCCCGGCCAGCTCGACCACCCGGCGCAGCTGCAGCTCACCCCAGCGGCCCCTGGCCTCCGGCCGCCGCAGCGCGGTGACCAGCGCCTGCGTCTGCGCCCGGAGCTGGTCCGAGCTCTGCCGCGCGATGCTGACCTGCTCGGCCAGCGCGGCGTGCGACCGGGTCCTGGCCGCGTCGGACTCCCGCAGCTGCTCCTCGACCCGGGCCAGGGTTTCCCGCAGCGGCCCGACGAGGTGCTCGACCGCAGCGCGGCGGATCTCCAGCTCGCCAGCCGCGTGCGCGTTCGCCGCCCGCAGCCGTCCCTCGGCGACCTCGAGGAACCGCGCAGTGCTCGCATCCAGCGCCTGCGCGGACAGCGCCTGGAACCGCTCCGCGAGCTGGCCCTCGACGAGCGCGGCCCGTTCGGCCGCGCCACGCTCGATCATCCTCGCTTTTTCCTCGGCGGCCCGGGCCCGCTCGTCCGCGGCGCGGGCGCGCCCGGACATGTCCGCGGCGGTGGCGGCGAGCCGGCCGCGGGCGAACAGGTATCCGATCGCTGCCCCGATGACGATCCCGAGCAGCAGTCCGGCAAGCAACAAGACTGCACCCATATGCAGCGATGATCTCACCGTAAGTGGCGAACCCGGTGGCGACACGCCCGTCCGGGCTGAAACAGCCGCCGGAAGACGACAGAATGAGCGATATGAGCGTCGAGGTCGCGGCGAGCGGGCAGCCGCTCATTGAGCAGCCGCTCATTGATCTGCGCGATGTGAGCCAGCAGGTCCGGACGGGGGAGCTGATCCTGCGCGGGATCTCGCTCAGCATCGGCCGCGGCAAGCTGGTGGCGATCATCGGGGGCAGCGGTACGGGCAAGACCACGCTGCTCGACACCATGTGCGGGCTGCGGCCGCCCGCGGCCGGCGAGGTGCGCCGCGACGAGGAGCAGGGCAGGCACGGGTACGTCCCGCAGGACGACATCATTCACCTGACCCTGCCGCTGCGCCGTACCTTGCGGTACACGGCCGGGCTGCGGCTGCCCGCGACCACGACCACGGATCAGGCCGGAGACGCGGTCACCGGCGTGCTCACCGCCCTCGAGCTCGCCGACCGGGCTGACGTGCCGGTCGGCTCGCTGTCCGGCGGCCAGCGCAAGCGCGCCAGCATCGCCGCCGAACTGCTGACCAGGCCCGGCGTCTTCTTCCTGGACGAGCCGACGTCCGGGCTCGACCCGGCCCGCGGTGCGGAGCTGATGCGCACCCTGCGGCAGCTGACCGCCGCGGGCACCACGGTGGTGCTCACCACGCACAACCCGCTGGACGCGGAGCGCTGCGACCAGGTCGCCGTCCTGGCCGACCACGGTTACCTGGCCTTCTTCGGCCCGCCGGAGCAGGCCTGCGGCTACTTCGGCACCGGCAGCATCTCGGAGATCTACGAGCGGCTGGCCGGACCGGACACGGCCGAGGCCTGGGGCCGCAGGTTCGCCGAATTCACCCAAGCCCAAGCCCAAGCCCAAGAGCAGGCCCAGGCTCACGACCAGGCCCAGGCCCAAGCCCAGGCGAGGCCGCCGGGGGACGCTCAGCCGGGCCCCGCCACGCCCGCGGACCGTCTGCGCGGCATCGGCAGCGTCCGCCAGTGGCTGCTGCTGACCAGGCGGAACGCCGAGATCCTGGTTCGCAGCCGCCTGACCCTGGCCATCCTGGCAGGCTCGCCGGTCATGGTGCTGGCCATGTTCGTGGTGCTGTTCAAGCCGCACGCGTTCGGGCCGGGCGTGCCGAGCCCAGAAGCCACCGTGATGATCTTGTTCTGGGTGGCGTTCGGCGGCTTCTTCTTCGGGCTGACCTACGGGCTGCTGCAGATCTGCACCGAGTTCGCCGTGCTCAGGCGGGAGCGGTTCGTCGGCCTGCGCGCGGGTCCGTACGTGCTGGCCAAGGCGGCCGTGCTGCTGCCGCTGCTCGCGGTGGTCGACGCGGCGTTCCTGGTGGTGCTGCGCGCGCTCGGCCGGCTGCCCGGGGTCGGCGACTACGGCGCGGTGTTCGGCATCCTGGTGCTGTCCTCGGCGGCGGCGCTCGGCCTCGGCCTGCTCATCTCGGCGGCCGTGTCCGAGCCGGCCCAGGCCACGATCGCCATGCCGATGGTGTGCTTCCCGCAGGTGCTGTTCGTCGGCGCGATCCTGCCGGTGCCGGTGATGGCCGTGGTGGGCCGGTGGATCAGCTATGCGATGTCAAACCGGTGGGCGTTCGAGGGGCTCGGCCACAGCTTCGGCGTGAACCGGCTGTGGGCCGGCGGCGGCTCTCCGCTCGGCCCGCCGCTGCTCGCCTCGTACGGGAGCACGTTCTCCCACCCGGTGGCGGCGGACGCGGCCATCCTGGCCGGGTTCACCGTCGCGTTCCTCGCCGTCACCTGCGCGGTGATCGTCCGCAAGACACGCGCCTAACAGCGCCGCGTAAACCTCAGCAGCGCAGGCGCGGGGCCAGGCCGTCACGTGACGGCGAGGCGTCCCGGTAGGTCCGTTCGGCGAAATCAAGGAAGCGGTCCACGTCGCCTAGGTCGGACGCCAGCCCGAGCGACACCCGGACGGCGCCGCCGCTGGGCAGGCCGATCAGGTCAAGGTAGTTGTCGACGGTCCGCATGCCGCGCCGCAGGAAGCCCTGCCACCAGGGGCCGCGTACGTCGCGCCGGCTCAGGCCGAACGCCCACTCGCCCGCGCCCGGGTTGCAGAAGCAGCCGGTCCGCACCGAGATGCCCGCCGCGCTGGTGTCCCGGGCCACGGCGCGCTCGTCCACCACGGCGCCGCGGGGGTCGAGGAAGTTGAACGCGACGGTGGCGCCGCGCGCCCGGCCGTCCCGCGGGCCGTACAGCCGCACCATCGGCGCGCCGCTGGCGTGCTTCAGGCCGGCCAGGCAGTCGAGCAGCCAGCTGGTCAGGTCGCCGACCCGCCGGTGGATCAGGTCGATGCCGATGTCGCTGATCCAGGCCAGGCCGGTGGTGATGTCGGGGATGGCGAGGAAGTTGAGCGTGCCGTCCTCGAACGCGCTCTCGTCGTCGAGAAGCCGGTGCCAGCCGCCCTGCACGCTCACGCCCCAGATCGTCCCGCCGGAGAACCACGGGCGGCGCAGCCGGGCCAGCGCGTCCCGCCGGGCCAGCAGGCAGCCGAGCCCGGTCGGGTAACCGAACATCTTGTAGAAGCTCACCGTCACGAACTCGGGCTTGACCGCGCCCAGGTCGAGCCGGCTGGCCGGGACGAACGCGGCCGCGTCGAGCAGCACGTCGTAGCCGGCGGCCTGGGCCTGGCCGACCCAGCCGAGTGGGTGCTGGACGCCGCTGAAGTTGCTCTGCGCCGGGTAGGCGAACAGCCCGCGGCCCCCGAGCCGGCGCGAGCCGCGGCCGAGAGCCGCGGTCACGTCCTCGCCGGCGACCCGCAGATCGGCCGGGGACAGCCGGATGTACCTGGTCGCGGCGCCGCGGGCGCGGGCGAACTCCCGGACGCCGTTCACCGAATTGTGGTTATCCGCGGTGAGCACCAGGCGGGACATGGGCCGGAAGGGATATGCCTCACCGACCAGGCGGCACGCGCCGGTCGCGTTCTGCGTGAAGATGACCGCGTATTCGGCGGCCGAAGCGTTGAAATAGCTGAGCACCGCCGCCCTGGCCTGCTCGATGAGCTGGGTGGACGCGCTTGATGTCGGGCTCTCCGAGTGCGGGTTGCCGAAACACCCGCTGCGCAGCCGCTTCGCGTGCGCGCGCAGCTGCGCGTCCGCGGCCAGCCCGGCGCCGGTGTAGTCGAGGTAGGTGTGGCCGCCCGCGTCGAGGTAGGAGTATTCGGCGGCGCGCAGCTCATCGAGCCTGGAGGTAGTCGCGTAGTCCGGATAGGCGGCGAGAAAATCCGACATAGTGCCCCCCTGGCGACCGGCGTCCCGAGTCCCTTTTACATATGTAACGATAGCTCCGAACCATTAAATATGTATTGATCAGCCATGTGCCGCTCCGGCCCCCCGTCCCGCTCCGGCCGGCCGTCGCGGCGGGCTGACCCGCCGCCCAGCTGGTCTTTTACCGGGCCGAACGGTCCTCGGTGCCCGCCCCGGCTCCACTGCATGAACAGCCGCATGGACAATGGGGCGATGGCACAGCTGCCCGAATCTGTCCCAGCGTCTGCCCCGGCCCCGGAGTCCACGGCGGCTCTGCTGGCCGGGTACGTGCACGCGGCCGGCGTGCGGCACGTGTTCGGCTATCCCGGCGAGTCCGTCATCGACTTCATGGAGGCGGCCCGCCACCGGGGTATCGAGATCGTGTCCGCGGTGCGGGAGGGCACGGCCGCCTTCATGGCCGAGGCGGCGGCGATGGCGACCGGACGGCTCGGGGTCTGCCTGTCCACCCTGGGACCGGGGTCGACGGCGGTGCTGAACGGCGTGGCCTCGGCGACCCTGGACCGGGTGCCGGTGCTCGCGGTCTCCGGCCAGATCGAGAGCTCCCGCGAGCAGTTCTTCACCCATCAGGTGGTCGACCACAACCGGATGTTCGCGCCGGTCAGCAAGCTGGCGCTGCGCCTGGATCCGGCCTCCGCGGACACCGTCATCCGCAAGGCGCTGCGGACCGCCGTCGCCGAGCGCCCCGGCGCCGTCCACCTGACCGTGACCGCCGATGCCTGGTCCGTCGCCCCCGATTCCGGCGGCGAGATCAGCCTGCCCCCGCTGGCCACGGCGGCCGGGTCCGTCGACGTGTACGGCGACGGCGACCCGATGCGGACGCTGGGCGCCGCGCGCCGCCCGGTGATCCTGGCGGGCATCGCCGCGCTGCGCTGCGCCGCGGGCGCCGAACTGGTGCGGCTCGCCGAGCTGGCCGGGATCCCTGTGGTGGTCTCGCCGATGGCCAAGGGCACCTTTCCCGAGGACCACCCGTACTTCGCCGGCGTGCTCGACATGGCCGGCTACCGCGTCGTCTGGGACCTGCTGGCCGGGGCCGACCTGATCGTGGCCGCCGGATTCGATCCGGTGGAGCTGATCAGCCCGTGGTCGGTCGCCACCCCGGTGCTGCACCTGGACACCACCCCGAACACCGATCAGGTCTACGCCAGCGCGCACGAGCTGGTCGGTCACGTCGCGGCCATCCTGGGCTGGCTTTGCGCGCAGTGGTCGGGTGAGCCCCGGTGGGCCGAGACCGAGGTGGCGGCGCACCGCGCCCGGCTGCACGCGGCCTGGCTGGCGGGGCGTGTGGAGGGTCGGCTCAACCCTTCCGACGTGGTGGCGATCGCCCGGGAGGCCGCCCCGCCCGGCGCCATCGTGACCACCGACGTCGGCTCGCACAAGATCATGGCGGGGCAGGTGTGGCGGGCCGCTGGGCCGCGTTCTGTGCTGATCCCCAACGGGCTCTCGGCGATGGGGTTCGGCGTGCCCGCGGCGATCGCGGCGAAGCTCACCCGGCCGGACCGGCCGGTGATCGCCCTGGTCGGCGACGGCGGGTTCGCGATGGCGGCCACCGAGATGCGGATCGCCTCGGCCCTGGACCTGCCGGTCACCGTAGTGGTGTTCGCCGACGGCAGCCTGAACCGGATCGAGCTGCGGCAGCAGGTGATGGGCTACCCGCCGACCGCCACCCGGATCGATGGGATGGACCTGGTCGCGCTGGCCGAGGCGATGGACTGCGACGGCGTGCGGGTGGATAGCCCGGCGGGCCTGGAGAAGGCGCTGACCGGCTTCGGCGCCAGGTCGCGCCCGCTGATCGTCGAGGCGCGCGTCGATCCGGCCCAGTACGAGGCGCAGTTCTAGCTCGTCGCCTCGTTATCCGCGGGCGGCCCGCGCCACTAAACTGCGCAGGTGAGTCTGTCTATCGGCATTGTCGGCCTGCCCAACGTCGGCAAGTCCACCCTGTTCAACGCGCTGACCCGGGCCAGCGCGCTCGCCTCCAACTACCCGTTCGCCACCATCGAGCCGAACGTCGGCGTGATCGGCGTCCCCGATCCGCGGCTGGCCGAGCTGGCCAAGCTGTACGACTCGGCCCGGATCGTGCCGGCCAGCGTGCGGTTCACCGACATCGCCGGCCTGGTCCGCGGCGCCTCGCAGGGCCAGGGGCTGGGCAACCAGTTCCTCGCCCACATCCGCGAGACCGACGCGATCTGCCAGGTGGTGCGCGTCTTCGCCGACCCGGACGTGACGCACGTGGACGGGGACGTGTCGCCGGAGCGCGACATCGAGACGGTCGTCACCGAGCTGATCCTGGCCGACCTGCAGACGCTGGACAAGGCGCTGCCCCGGCTGGCCAAGGAGACGAAGTTCGCCAAGGATCCCGCGCGAGCCCAGACCGCGGCGGCGGCCGCCGCGGCGCAGGAACTCCTGGACTCCGGGGTCGCGCTGTCGGCGGGTGCCGCGGCCGCGGGCATCGACCTTGCGGCGCTGCGCGAGCTGCAGCTGCTGACGGCCAAACCGTTCCTTTACGTGTTCAACATGGACACCTCCGAACTCGCCGACGAGGATTTGCGCAAGCGCCTGTCCGCGCTAGTCACGCCGGCCGAGACGATCTTCCTGGACGCCAAGACGGAGGCCGACCTGGCCGAGCTGCCCGAGGACGAGGCCGCGGAACTGCTCGCCGAGGCCGGCCTGGGCGAGCCGGGGCTGGCCCAGCTGGCCCGGGCTGGGTTCCGCGCGCTGGGCCTGCAGACCTTCCTCACCGCGGGCCCGAAGGAGACCCGGGCCTGGGAGATCAGGGCCGGGGCGACCGCGCCGGAGGCGGCGGGCGTCATCCACACCGACTTCCAGCGCGGCTTCATCAAGGCCGAGGTGGTCTCGTACGGCGACCTGATCGCGGCGGGCTCGCTGCCCGCCGCCCGTGCCGCCGGCAAGGCCCGCATCGAGGGCAAGGACTACATCATGCGCGACGGCGACGTCGTCGAGTTCCGCTTCAACGTGTAGCGCCTACGGCCGGGAACGGGACCAGCGCGCAGCGGCGCGGCACGCTCAGACCGCGCCCCGCGCCGGCCTCACGCCGCGTGGCGCCTTGACTCTGCGCACCGACTTGACTCTGCGTACGGAAGGGTCCGGCCGGTTCTTCCGGGTCTGGTGCGCGTGGAGTTCGGCGCCTGGCGGGCCGGCCCGATCTCCGGGCAGCGCCGGGTCATCGCCGGTCCTGGTGTGCCGCTGGCCGTCGAGCCCTGGGCCGCCCGGGCCCCGCGGGATCTGTCTGGCGGCGCGCTTTTCGAGCCGTGAGTGGAGCAGCAGGAGGCCTGCGAGTATGAGCCCCCAGAACGGGCTGAGCAACACCGCGGTACCCAGCACCAGGAGAGGATTCCCGCTGCCGCCGCCGATCGCGGCGATCATCAGCAGGCTTGCCACCATGGTCGCGTACACGGCCGCCTTGGCTGTCCTGCTTTCCCGCAGCCGGGCCAGTGCCTGGCCGGGCTCGCGCGGCAGGGCTGCGGCCAGCCCTGCGGGGATATCGTCGGTGAGCGCGGCCAGTTCCGCGTAGCTACGCGCGGTGAGCGCCTGGCCCACCCGCTCTTCGAACTCGTCCTTATCCAGCCGGTCCTGCACGAACGCGGCCTTGAGCGTGTCGATCACCTGCTCACGGTCGGCGCGTGATGCCCGCAGGCGGCCGCGGCCTGCCGCTGTCTGGTCTCCTGGCCCTGTCACCACGGGCGCCTCCCCACCAGCGGACTGCCAGGAAAAGCCTAACCCGGCCGCCGAGCGCAGGCCCTCCGCATCCTGGCTGTCGGCCAGGCGAGAGGTCCCGGCCGGCCTGGGCAGAGGGTGCCGGGCCGTACGTCCTCCAGCCCAGGGCGCGGTGCGGAATCCGGCCACCTGCCGGTTCCTGAGCCGGACGATGTCGCTGTCTATTGATATTTATCGTACAAAAGTTTGATACTAGTAAAGGCCACATACTAGAATCTGAGCAAAGATGCTAGCCAGGGCGGTCCCGGATGCTGGTCGCCGCCGTAAGCAACCGTTAATGTTCAAGGGGTGACCAACGACTACTGATGGCAGGTTTCCCCAGGTCAAGCGCTGGAGATGGCGCCGCCGCCAGGATGGCGGCCACGCGGGCCGGCCAGCGGACGATCTGTTCGTGCGCCGTGCATGCCTGGTCCGGCCGGACGGGCGACCGTGCGCCGGATGGGCGATGACCTGCGTTGATGTTGGTGCCCGGTCTATTTCTCGATCCTGCGGTCACCTCGGCGCCTGGATAGTCGGCGTCGGTCCTCTGCCTGAACACGGTCCGAACCCGATTGAACCCGCAGCGTGGCCGCCACGTATCAGGGTTGCTGGTCGATTTGTCCGCGCAGATGTTCCGGTGATCCGCTGCATCCGGTTTCGCATCGAGACTTCTTGGCGCACAATGGACCGCGAGGCCAGCACGAAAGGGACGGCCGCTCCGGGCTTCGCCGGGGCGGAGACGTGCGGAGGTGTGATGGTTCGCGGGCCGAAATCCGGTAACGGAACGCGGTCGCCTGTGTACTATCTCGACTCGGCGGGGCTGGCCCCGCCGCGGCCCAGGGCTCGGGCGCTGGACAGCGAGATGGATCCGCTGGCCGCAGGCATGCCGATGGGTGGCACGCTCGCCGCCGATCCGGGCATCGCCAGCTGGCAGGGTGCTGGCGGCAGGTGGCTGCTGTGGCCGCTGCGCGTTGTTCTGTGGACGGCCCTGCTGGTCATCGCGTTCCGCGGCATCACCGCGATCGTCTTCAACCAGGCATCGGCCCCGGCGGGCGGCGGGACGGGGCCGGGGACCGCCGGCGAGCAATTCCCCGTGACTATGGCCGAGGCCTATGCCACCGATTTCGGCCGGGTATACCTCGGGTTCAGCCCGCAGAATCAGGGCCAGCGGGAGCAGGCCCTCGCGGCCTTCCTGCCCGCCAGCCTGCTGGCCGCCAATCCGAATCTGGGCTGGAATGGCGTCGGCCAGCTCAACCTGCAGTCCTTGCAGGTCGCGGGCATCAAAGTACAGGACGGGCAGCATGCCGTGGTGACGCTGCTGGCCTTGATCAACGGCCAGATGATGGAGCTGGGCGTGCCGATCGCCACTGCGGGCGGCGGCGTCGTGGTCTCCGGCGAGCCTGCCTGGCTGCCCGCGCCGCCGCAGATTACGCCGTCGGCGGCCCCGCGCGGTTCGGACCAGGTGGCCCAAAGTCAGCTCATGAATGAGCTGCCCGCCTTTTTCCGGGCCTACGCCGGCGGTGATAGCGCTGCGCTGAACGGGTTCCTCGTCCGTGGCGTGTCGGTCACCGGGCTTGGCGGCGCGGTGACCTTTGACTCGATCAGCGCGCTTCACGTCCCGCCGGGCGGCGCAACCAGGCAGATAACGGTAACCGTGATTTGGCAGCTCGCTGAGCAGCCAGGGTCGACGGCCGGAAACCTAGGGATAGCATCGAAACTCGAGATGACATATGGTATGTCGGTTGTCGACCTGCAAAGCGGCAAATGGTATGTAAAAGAGATTGGAGCATCGACCGAGGCGGTGGGAGCCCGATGACAAGGACAGGGCCTACTGACGTCGTCGTGTCCGCTCGCGGTCGCGCCACAGCCGGCCGACCGGTCCTCGCCCGGCCTGGCTCCCGCGAACCGATCTCCGTCTGGCCTACCTTGGGCGAGCCGACCGTCGTCCGGGCTGTGTTCCCCGGTTTTGCCTCCTCCAAACCTGCCCCGGGCTGGCTGGACCGCCGGCTCCGGCCGGCCCTCCCGATGCCGGAGCAGCGCGTCAGGGCGCCGCGCCCGCCATGCCCGCCCGCGCTTGCCCATCCGCTTTACTTGTACCTGCTCGAGTGGCCTGCCGCAGCAGCACCTGGATATCCATTTGATCCCGGAAGGGTCATGTTATGCATACTCACCTCACCGCCGCGATCGCTCCAGTGGCCTTGAGTACGCAGGGCCTGGTTACCTACCTGCAGGGTCTGTTCGGGCCATTGTTCCTCGGCATCGTCGGGATCGTAGCGATCTTCTTCCTCTTCACTCGCGAGATCACTCGATTCGTGCAGTTCATAGTGCTTGCCGTGGCCATTGCGGTCGTTTTCTATACGCCAGGTATCGTGCACACGCTTGCCACCGGCATAGCGAACGCGCTCGGAGTCCACTGATTTCGAATCAGGAAGAAGGAGCGCGCAAATAGTGGATCTCCCCACTTATACGAATATCTGGCGAATCGAAAAACGTCTTTACAAGCTGTACGACTTTCGGTTGCCAGCACCTTTGCCGATCACCTGGATCGGAGTCTTCACCGGGATCACCGTCCCTTATGTAGTTTTCCTTATTGCTGTCGGATTGCCCTTCAATCACAACCTGGTCTGGCTTTACGTACTTCCTCCCGGTGTACTCACCTGGCTGACGACGAGGCCGGTCATTGAGAGCAAGCGCCTGCCTGAGCTGGTGAGTTCGCAGCTCCGGTACATCGCTGAACCACGGGCCTGGTGCCGGATGGCGCCGTTCGCGGAGAAGGACGAAATCCTGGTGTCCGCTCGGGTGTGGCACCGGCATCCGCCCAAGGCCCGGCCCAGGAAGGCGAAGAAGGCCGCGACCGAGGCCGGGTCGAGTGCGCCCGTGCTGCAGCTGGCCGCGGAGGAATCGGCGCAGGCCAAGGCGCGTCCGGCCCGGGCCAGGCGGATGGTCGCGAAGCCGCTGACGGCGCGGCAGACGGCTTCGCCGTCAGTCGCGTCACCTTCATCCGGCTCGGCTGGGCCCCCGTTGCCAGAGCAGGTGCCGGTGCCGGTGCCAGAACGAGTGCCGGCCCGCCGGGCGCCCAGACGTGCCAAGGCCGAGCCGGAGACCAAGCCCTCGTGGTCCCCGTGGCCGCACGGATCCGAGCCCGACACCGTGAGTGGCTCCGCTGCCAGCCAGGAGCCTGAGCCGGGTCAGCGCTCGGTGTGGACGACTGCGCCGCCTCCGGATACGCCGGATCCCAGGGCGCTCGAGGTAGCCCACGATTCCGATCCCGGCTTCCGCGGCCTAGCCCAGCCGCCTACGTCGTTCGGCCCGGCATCCTGGCCGTCACCCGAGGCCAACCTGCTCCCGCTGGTCCGCCCCCGCCCCGAACCGGCCCCGTTCCCGGAAGCCGGCCCGTTCCCGGAAGCCGGCCCGTTCCCGGAAGCCGGCCCGTTCCCGGAAGCCGGCCCGTTCCCCGAGGCCGACCTCACACCCGATTCGGGTGCCGGCCGCGAACCGGATCCCGCGGCCGGTTCGGCCCGCTGGCATCTCTCCGGGCTGAGGCCCGGTCTAGGACGCAAGCCCGATCGTTCCTCCGGCTCGGCCCGGCCGCCGGCGGAGGCTCCCCCCCAGGCCACCTTCGCCTGGCCGCGGCCGCCCGCGCTGTCGCCCAGGCCCCGGGCGGGCTGGATGCTCCGCGTTGAGCCGCGTCCGGACGCCGCCCCGGTCCTAGACCAGCCCGCGTCGGCTGAGCCGCCGCCTGTCGCCCCCGCCCCCGAGACCCAGGCGCCCGAGGCCGAGGCCACTGCACCCGAACCCGAGGCCACTGCACCCGAACCCGAGGCCACTGCACCCGAACTCCCGGCGCCTGAGCCCGAGCCGGAGGCGCCCGCGCCGGTCGCGGCCAGGTACGTCGGCGTGGAGCGGCCGCTGCCGTCCATCGAGCGGGCGCTCAGCGGCCCGGGCAGCCGCGGCGAGGTGAGCTGGCGGCGCCAGGTGAAGGTGGTCGCCGGCGGTCAGGGGCCGGGCAAGCGGGACCAGGAGGCGCTGGATCGCGACCGGGTCAGGTTGCCGCTGGCCGGCCCGCGCCGGATCGTCGTGCTCGGCTGCACCAGAGGCGCGGGGCAAACCGTAACCGCCTTGATGACCAGCCATATCCTCGCCGCGGTGCGCGAGATCCCGGTCGCGGCGCTGGACCTGAACCCAGGGGCCACGTCGCTGGCCGCCCGCCGCGCGCCGGCTGCCTCGGTGCGGGCGCTGCTGGTCGGCCAGCAGCCGGACCAACCGCCCGGTCCGGCCGCCCGGCTGGACGTGATCGCCGACCTGCCGGGCAACGACCCGGGAAACGGCACTGCGCACGCCCTCGAAGGCGATGACTTCCGGCGGCTCGCCGACTTGCTGGCCGAACGGTACCCGCTGACCATGATCGACCCGGCGCCGTCCGGCCTGACCCGGGTGCTTTCCGCGGCGGACCAGCTGGTGCTGGTCGCCCCGGCCAGCCCGGACGCGGCGACCTCGCTGGCCAACACCCAGCAGTGGCTCAGCGCGCACGGCCACGGCGAGCTGGCGGCCCGCGCAGTGACGGTGATCAACGGGGTGAGCAGGCGGACGATGGAGGACGTGCTGCGGGCCGAATCCGTGGCCAGGGGCCGCTGCCGGGCCATCGTCCGGGTGCCGTGGGATGATCTCCTGTCGGCGCGTCCCGGCTCGTCCCCGGCTCCGCCTCCCCAGACCAGGCTGGCCTACACGGCGCTGGCAGGCGTGCTCGTCGCGGGCATGGCCGCGGCCGCGGCGAGCCTCGTCCCGGGAAGGAATCCTGGTGAGCACTCGGACTAAGGGGTCTAAGGGTTCCCGGGGGCGTACCCGCCTGAGCATCAGGTACTTTGACGACCGGATCCTGCTCACCGACACCCACGCGTGGGCGTATTACCGGATTCCCTCGCTGTCGTATGAGTTCACCACCGCGGAGGAGCGGGAGGCGCTGGCCACCAACATCACCGTGGCGCTGGCCGCGATCAGGATGCAGGACGCCGAGGTGCACCTGCGCATCACGCACCGGGCTTACCCGGCGCACGCGTGGGCGACCGGTCTTGACGCGACCTCGGACGGCGGCCCGGGCTGGCGGGAGTACCTGGAGCAGACCTATCAGCACGTCTGGGCCAAGGACTTCTGGGGCAAGGAGATCTACCTGGGGGTCCGGCTCGGCCAGCGCGGCGTGCGCGCGCAGTTGTCCGGCGGCGTGTTTTCCCAGTTCCGCGGCGTGTACCAGCACGGCGAGAAAGGACTCGGCCTGGGCGACGACGCGGTCGGCTCGGCGGAGATCACCAAGTGGACGGACTCGGCGGAGCGGCTCGGCCGGGCGCTGAACGCGAGCGCGCTGGCCGCCAGGCACGCGACCTCCGGTGAGATCGCCTGGCTGGTTCAGCACACGCTCATGCAGACGGCGGGGGAGCCGCTGCCGTCCGCGACCAAGCGCAGGAGATGGGGCTCGGGGGAGATCGACACCCTCTTCGAGGGCCAGATCCACAACGGCCGGACCCTGCTGCGCCTGGAGCACATGTCGGGCGAGTCGCACGCCGCCTTCCTCTCGTTCGCCCGGTTTCCCGATGTGATGTCCTTTCCCGACGGGGAACCGTGGCTGCATTTCGCCGATTCGCTGCCGTTCCCGGTGGAGATCAGTTCCCGGATGAAGCTCATTCCGCCGGCCAAAGCGAGCAAGGACGTCAGCCGGCGGCTTGCGCACGCGCGTGACATGGACGCGCATATCCGGGAGGCGGGCGCGGAGGCGCCCATCGCGCTGGCCGAGCAGATCGCGGCGGCCAGAATGCTGGAGCACGGCATCACCAAGGAACGGCTGCCTTTTGTCTACGGCTGGCACCGGCTGATCGTCGCGGCGCCGACGAGAGAACTGTGCGTCCGCCGGGTGGAGGCGGTCGTCGAGCATTACCGCGATATCGGAATCGACGTGGTCAACTCCACCGGCGATCAGTTCTCGCTGTTGTGCGAGGCGCTGCCCGGTGAGCGGATCCGGCTGAATTCTTATGTGCAGCGGCAGCCGCTTTACACGATCGCCGGGGGAATGCCGACCGCGACGGTGGATCTCGGCGACCGGGTTGATGCGGGCAGCGGCTGGATCGGGCCGTATATCGGCGAGACCCTGGGCCGGGCCCGCTCCATCGTGCATTTCGACCCGCTGCTCGCGGCCGCCCGTAACCGCCCGACCGCGGTGGCCATTACCGGTGAGCCGGGCGGCGGTAAGACGACGCTGGCCATGCTGCTCATCTACCAGCTGGCGCTGCGCGGCGCGACCGTCGCGGTGATCGACCCGAAAGGCGACGCGGAATCCCTGGTCGAATACCTCAGCAGGCAGGGCAGGAAGGCGCGGGTGCTGCCGCTGGGCGCGGCGGCGCCGGGGCTGCTCGACCCGTTCTCGTTCGGCCTGGATCTGTCCGAGAAGCGGACGATGGCCACCGAGACGCTGCGGCTGCTGCTGCCGCGGATGAGCGAAGAGCGGGAAAGCGCCATGATCCAGGCGGTCGGCGCGGTGGCCGGGACCGAACGGCCCAGTCTGGGCAAGGTCATCACGCACCTGGAGGAGTCCGACGATCCGGCCTGGAAGAACACCGGCGCGGTGATGCGGTCGATCTCCGAGATGCGGCTGGCCCGGCTGTGCTTCGCCCCGTCGGTGGGCCAGCAGATCGACGCGGAGGGCTGGACCACGGTCTTCACGCTGGCCGGGCTGACGCTGCCGGACACCAACACCAGCCGGGACGACTACTCCTACGAGCAGCGGCTGTCGGTGGCGCTGCTCTACCTGGTCTCCCAGTTCGCCCAAGCTGCTCAACGGCATCGACCGGGCCGCGCCCAAGGCCATCTTCCTGGACGAGGCCTGGGCGATCACGTCTACTCCCGAGGGCGCCAAGCTGGTGCCCGAGGTGTCACGGATGGGCCGGTCGCGGAACACCGCGCTGATCCTGGTCTCGCAGAACGCCGGTGACCTGCTGAACGAGCAGGTGACCAACTGCCTGTCCGGGGTGTTCGCGTTCCGCTCGACCGAGCGCGGCGAGGTGGCGAACGTCATGTCGCTGCTCGGGGTCGCACCTTCTGACGAGCACAAGGCCGTGCTTCGCTCGCTCGGTAACGGCGAGTGCATTTACCGGGATCTGGATGACAGGGCCGGGCGGATCGGGATCGACCTGGTCTCCGACGAACTCAGGGACTGGATCGACACCAACCCCACCCGGATTTCCGGGTCCAGGCGCAGCCAGGCGGACCCGGTCACACGCAGGGAACCCATTGCGGACGCGTCACCACCGCCGGGCGAAGGCGCCCCGGCGGCCGGCCCGCCCGCGGCCCGTACGCGAGCGGCGGAAACGTCCTCGTAAACGCAGAACCAGGAGCTCCCTAACGATGGCTACCTCGCCCGAACCCCCCGGGTCCCTGCCACGAGCCAGCGCTGACTGCCCATCATCCGGCCGCCGCATCTCACGCTGGGTTGTCCAGGTGCTGCTGCTCGCAGTCGCATTGCTCGCGATCTCCACCCCCGCGCTCGCGGCGACCCACGCGACCCACGCGCCGCACGCGACCCGAGCCACCGCCGCCCCGGCCAGGCTGGCCGCCAACCTCACCCCGGCCGCACCCGGCGGGGTCTGCCAGGTGCCGGGCATCGGGGACATCGGCGGCCTGGTCGGGCTGTGCAACCAGGGCTCGAGCGGCATCGCCGGCAGCCTGAACAACATCTGCCAGCCGTCGGTCCCGCAGCCCGAGCAGGCCACCGGCGGCATCAACGCGATGATCGAACCGCCGGCCGCGGCGGCGGGCGGCAAGACGCTGTATGACAACTACGGGCTGGCCGGCCAGTTCTGGGCCGCCCACGGCCTGCAGTGTTCCGATATGACCTCGCTGATCGGCAACAACGTGGCCGGCATGGTCTTCGACGCGGCGAAATCCATGGACCGGGTGACGATCACGGTCTATCAGTCGGCGGCTGGCAACAACATCCTGACCTGGCTGCAGAACGCCGTCGACCGGCTGATCAGCGCGCTGGGCAACGCCATCTACTTCCCGTATCTGGCGCCGGTGGTCATCCTCGGCGCGATCTGGCTCGCCTGGCAGGGACTGATCCGCAAGCGCGCCACCCGGACCATCGAGGGCACGCTGTGGATGGTGGTGGCCTGCGTGGCCGCCATCGCGCTGATCGGCAAGCCCGCCACGTTCACCGGGGTCGGGACCACCGTCTCCAACGGCGTCACGCAGGTCCTCAACACCGCGTTCTCCAAGCTGCCCGCCCCGGCGGGCAGCAACTGCCTGCCGGTGCAGACGGGCGACCCGCAGAGCGTCACCGGCAACTTCGCCTTCACCTCGGGTAACGGCCTGGTAGACGAGAACGCCAACGAGCTGTGGTCGGTCCTGGTGTGCAAGCCGTGGCTGTACGGGGAACTCGGCACCACCGCCTACGCCGCGCCAGGCAACGCCAATAAGACCGTGGTGGACACCTACGGCCGGCAACTGCTCTGGGCGCAGGCGATCGCGGCCAACGAGACCCCGAGCACCGCGCTGATCCAGGCCAAGACGTCCACCTATACCGGCATCGCGACCGCCATGCAGCAGAACAACCCGGCCATCTACCCCCTGTTCCAGGGCAACCAGTGGACCACCCGGCTGGAGATCGCGTTCGCCGCGATGTTCGCCGCGCTGGTGGCTGGCCTGCTCATCCTGCTGATCGCGCTGACCCTGATCGTGCTCAAGCTCGGCTTCTTGCTGCTGCTTGTGGCCGGGCCGTTCTTCCTGATCATCGGGACCCATCCCGGGTTCGGCCGGGTCATCGCCATCCGCTGGTTCGAGATGCTCGTCGGCGTGCTGATGAAACAGGCGGCGATCGCGGTCGTGCTGTCCGTGCTGCTTTACTGCTATTCGCTGATCATGGGGACGGCGGACGCGGTGCTGCCCTGGGCGCTGAAGATCCTGATGATCGCGCTGGTCACGGTGGCCGTGTTCATCTACCGCAAACCCTTCAGCCACCTGTTCTCCGCGGTCGGCTACGGCACGATCGGCTCGCAGGAGCGGGCCGAGTACAGCCTGCGTGAGGCGGGCGCCACGTTCCGCCGGTCCACGCTCGACGCGGCGACCGCGGCCGTCCCCGGGATGGCGGGCTACCGGGCCGCCCGGTGGGCGCGCCGGAACCCGGGCCAGGCGGCCTCGGTGGCCGCCGGGGCGGCGGCCGGCGTGGCCGCGGGCACCGCGGCGGCGACAGAAGCCGCGGGGACCGGCTCGGCCCAGGCCGGGACCGGCGATGCCTACGCGTCGCGGCTCCGGCCGGACGCGCCGCCCCCGGCCGACGGGGACGGCGAGGTGAGCTCGGGTACCCGCCGCGTCGTCAGCGGGGTCAGCGGTGCGGGCTCGGCCCGGGCCAGGAACGCGGCCGAGGCCGACAGCGGCGGGCGGGTCGCCCCGCCGCTTGACCTGCCACCACGATCGGACAGCGGCGGGCCGGGCGGCGGATCAGCCGGCCTGGCCGGGTCGGCCTCCGCCTGGTCTCGCGGCGCCGGGCGCTCGGCGGGCGCCGGACCGCGGCCCCGGGCGGCGTCCGCCCCTGCGCCAGGATCCTCCGCGCCGGTCAGGAGCCAGAGCCGCGCGGGCGGGTCCGCGCCGCCCATCCACCGCGGCGGCTCCCGTCCCGCCAACTCCGGCGGGTCCGGCGGATCGGGCGGGTCCGGCGGGTCGGGCGGCTCCGGTCCGGCCTGGCCGGCCAGCGGCTGGCCGGCCGCGGGCGCCAGTCAGGTGACGAGACGGTCCGGCGGCCGGGCGAGGCCGACCCCGCCGCCACCCGCGGAGCCGGCGGGCCAGGGCGGCAAGCCGTCCAACGGCCGCGGCCAGGACGAGCCGTCGGCCCTGCCGTTCTGGCTGCGCCCGATCCGGCGGGACAAGTAGCAGGCGGGCTCCATGGATCTCAGCCCCGGCCAGCAGAAGGCCGTGTTCGTCCTGGTCGTCGTGGTGCTGGCCGCGCTCGGCTACTGGCTCATCCTGCCCAAGGTGAGCCACACGCACGGGCAGACCTCGCCCTCTCCGTCGGCGGCCGCGCCCGCCTCGGCGCCAACTCAGGTATCCCAGGCAGCCCCGCCACCCACCGTCACGGCCTCCCCCGCCGCGACCGGCGGCGTGGACATCTACTCCTGGCTGCCGTTCACCCAGCAGGGCCTGGCCGACGCCGCCGCGGTGACGGTGAAGTTCCTCGTCGACTACAACACCTACTCCTACACCGAGAGCCCGGCCAGCTACGTCGCCGCGATGAACGGCCTGATCACCGGGCAGCTGGCCACCACCCTGCGGGGCCTGTACGCGACCCCGGGGGTGGCCAAGGTCAGGACCGACCAGAAGCAGGTGTCCACCGGTACCGCGGTGATCAACTCGCTGCGGGCCTTCGGCCCGTCGAGCCTGACGTTCGTCGTCACCGGGACGCAGCACCTGGTCACCGCGCGCGGCACAAGCAACGGCAGCGAGCAGTACGCGATCACGGTCACCGGGTCGGGCGGCAGCTGGCAAGTCAATGACATCCAGCTGTCCAGTGTGGGCCAGTCATGACGAACAGGCTCCTGGTCCGGACAGAAACGAAGCAGAACACGACCAGGCAGCAGCGGGCGCCGCGGATCCTGGTGTTCGGCATCATCGGGCTCGTCGGCGCGTTGGGGCTCGGCCTGCTCGCGCTGCCCATCCTGGTCGGCACGAACGCGTTCTTCGCGGCGGGCGCCGGCTGCTCGGGCCAGCAGACGGGCACGGCCGGGCAGCCGCCGGCCGACGCCAAGGCCAAGTCGATCCCGGCCAACTACCTGTCCTGGTACAAGCGGGTCGGGCAGCAGTACGGCGTCCCGTGGCCGATCCTGGCCGGCATCGGGACGGTGGAAAGCAACAACGGCCAGACCACCCTGCCCGGCGTGCACAGCAACGCGAACGCCTTCGGCGCGGCCGGGCCGATGCAGATCGGGATCGGCGGCGCGGCCGGGGATGCCTGGGGCGGCGCGGCGGTCCACCCGGCCAGCCAGGTGGTCCGCGGCGTCGCCACCGACGAGAATGGCGACGGGGTCGCGAACGTCTACGACCCCCCCGACGCGATCGCCGGAGCGGCTAAGTACCTGACCGAGTTCGGTGTGCAGACCAACCCGTCGGCGGCGATCTTCGCCTACAACCACCTGCAGTCCTACGTGCAGAGCGTGCTGTACTACGCGGGGCAGTACGCGGGCGGCAACTTCTCGGTGGCGTCCGCGGCCATGCCGGCGGCCAACTCGGTGGCCGGCTGTGCCACGGCCGGGGGCGTGCCCGCCCTTCAGGCGCCGACCCAGGCGGTGGCCACCGCCATCACGTTCGCGGAGCAGCAGCTCGGCAAGCCGTACCTGTGGGGCGGCACAGGGCCGGACGCGTTCGACTGCTCCGGCCTGGTGATGATGGCCTACCGGGCGGCCGGGATCGGCATCGCGCGGACCTCGCAGGCGCAGTGGGCGAGCGAGCAGCGGGTGTCCGCCTCCCAGGTGCAGCCCGGGGACCTGGTGTTCTTCGCCGGCGCGGACGGCACCACTACCGATCCGGGGCACGTCGGCCTGGTGATCGGGAACGGGAAGATGATCGAGGCGTACGCGACGGGCTTCCCGATCCGCGTCTCCAGCTACGCCAACGTCGGCGCGATCGGTTTCACCCAGCCCTGGGCCAACGCCAACGCCAACGGCACCCCGGGCACCCCGGGTACCCCGGGCGCCTCGACGGCGCCTCCGGCGGGCGGCGTGCCCACCCCGGGCGTTACCGCACAGAAAGGACGATGAAGCAGGCCAGGCCGGCCACCATGCAGTAGATCGCGAACGGCGTCAGCGTGCGTTTGGGGTCACTCAGGTAGCGGACCAGGAACCTGAGCGCGAGGTAGGCGCCGATAAAGCACAGCGCGCTGCCGAAGATCACCTGTCCCCGGATCCCGGCCCCCAGCGGCCCGGTCAGGTCGCCGATCTTCAGCACGCCGGCCGCCAAGATGACCGGAGCAGACAGCAGGAACGAGAACCGGGCCGCGTCCTGCCGGGACAGGCCGCGGAACATGCCGCTGACCATGACGATGCCGTCCCGGCTGATGCCGGGCAGCAGCGCCAGGATCTGCATCGCGCCGAGGAAGATGCCGTTCAGGAAGCCGACGCCGACCAGTCTCCGGTCAGCCTGCACCGCGAGGCTCGCCTGCTCCTGCTTCAGCGCCCGCTGCCCGGAGGAGTGCCGGCCGCCTCCGGCCGGACCGTGCCCGCCGGCGGCGACGGTGGCCTTGTGCCGCTCGGCCGCCATCTGCTGATCGAAGGCCACCTGCTGGAACTCGGCGTCAGCGCCGCGCCGCCGCAGTCGCTCGCCGCCCAGCAGGATCAGCCCGTTCACGAACAGGAACGTCGCGGTGAGGAGCGGTTTGCTGAAGACGGTACGGAACGTGTGCTCGAGCAAGAGCCCGGCGATGCCGACCGGGATCGTGGCCAGGATGATCATCCAGGCGAGCTTCTGGTCGGTGCCCTGCGGCTCCCATCGCCTGGTGCCCGGCGCGGGCGCGATGACGTGCCAGAGCGAGGCGAAGAAGGCCCTGATGATCCGGATCCAGTCCCGCCAGAAGAAGATGATCATGGCGGCGGCCGTCGCGACGTGCAGCCCGACGATGTACGCCAGGTACGGCGACTCCTTCGCGGAAACGCTCAGGTCCTTGGCCCACTGCCCGCCGATGATCGCCGGGATGAGCACGGCGTGGCCCAGGCTCGACACTGGAAACAATTCGGTAATTCCCTGAATAAGCCCGATAACCCCGGCTTCTGCATAGGTCAGATGCGACATGCCAGCCCTTCGCTCCCTGCTCCATTACCCAGTTGAAACAAAAAACTATTATCCCGAACGTATGCGGTGCGAGCTCCGCGAACACGTTCGGCGTAGCCCTGGGCGGGTGCAGCGGGTGGACATCAGCCCGGCCAGCAGCCATCGTACTGTGCTGGCCTCGGGGGGACGACCCCCCCAGACCCCCCCGCTCCTGGGGGGACCCATCCCCCCAGACCCCCCTTGGGGGGGACAGGCCCCCCGGAACCCGCGCCTGCTGGGGCCTCATCCCCCAGACCCCCCTGGCCCCCTTGGTCAGGCCTTGTCGGGGACCTTCGGGGTGTCCTTGACGGTGCGGCGGCCGATCTTGGAGCCGAGCCAGACCAGCGGGTCGTACTTCCGGCCGGCCACCCGCTCCTTCATCGGGATCAGCGCGTTGTCGGTGATCTTGATGTGTTCCGGGCAGACCTCGGTGCAGCACTTGGTGATGTTGCAGTAACCGAGGCCGAAATCGTCCTGGGCGATCGAGCGCCGGTCGGCGGTGTCGGCCGGGTGCATCTCGAGTTCGGCGATCCGCATCAGGAACCTGGGCCCGGCGAAGGCACGCTCGTTCTCCGGGTGGTCGCGGATCACGTGGCAGGTGTCCTGGCACAGGAAGCACTCGATGCATTTGCGGAATTCCTGCGACCGGTTCACGTCGACCTGCTGCATCCGGAACTCACCGGGCTTGACCGACGGCGGCGGGGTGAAGGACGGGATCTCGCGCGCCTTGGCGTAGTTGAAGGACACGTCGGTGACCAGGTCCCTGATCACCGGGAAGGTCCGCATCGGCGTGATGATCAGCGTCTCGTCCGGCGCGAACACCGACATCCGGGTCATGCAGGCCAGCCGCGGCCGGCCGTTGATCTCCATCGAGCACGACCCGCACTTGCCGGCCTTGCAGTTCCACCGGATGGCCAGGTCGCCGGCCTGGGTCGCCTGCAGCCGGTGCAAGATGTCCAGCACGACCTCGCCCTCGTTGACCTCGACCTGGTAGTCGGCGAGCGCCCCGGCGCCCGCGTCCCCGCGCCAGACCCGCAGCGCAGCCTTGTAGCTCATCGCTCTATTCCCCTGCCTTCCTCGCGGGCGCTTCGCTGGCTTCGGAAGGCGGTGTCTCCTCCGCGGCGGTCTCAGCCGCGCTCTGCTCATCGGCAGCGCCTGCGGCGGCGGGCAGGCCGGCCAGCTCGTCCTCGGTCATGTACTTCTTCAGCTCGGCCACGTCGAAAAGCTCGAGCAGATCCGTCCGCATGGGCTCCATCGGCTGCTGTCGCAGTGACACGCTGTCGCCGGCGCCGAGCGAGCAGATCAGGTTCACCTTCCGCCATTCTGGCGACATGCCCGGGTAGTCGTCGCGGGTGTGCCCGCCGCGCGACTCCTGGCGTTCCAGCGCGGCCTGCGCCACGCACTCCGCGATCAGCAAGATGTTGCGCAGGTCCAGAGCCAGGTGCCACCCCGGGTTGTAGGCACTCCCGCCAGGTGCGCTGACCTTCGCGGCGCGCTCACGCAGTTTCTCCAGTTCCGCGACGGCGGTCTTGATCTCGTCCTCGCGTCGGATGATGCCCACCAGGTCGCTCATCGTCTGCTGGACCTCGGCGTGGACCGTGTACGGGTTCTCGCCGCCGGATCGCTCGAGCGGGGCGAGCGCCTCGGCCTGCGCCTCGGCCAGCGCCACCGCCGAGACCGTCGGCCGCGAGCTCAGGGCGTCGAGGTAGTCCACGGCCCCCTCGCCGGCCCGGCGCCCGAACACCAGCAGGTCGGACAGCGAGTTGCCGCCGAGCCGGTTGGAGCCGTGCATGCCGCCGGAGACCTCGCCGGCTGCGAACAGCCCGGGCACCAGCGCCGCGCCGGAGTCCGCGTCCACCTCGACCCCGCCCATCACGTAGTGCTGGGCCGGGCCGACCTCCATCGGCTCCTTGGTGATGTCGACATCGGCCAGTTCCTTGAACTGGTGGTACATGGACGGCAGCCGGCGCAGGATCTCCTCGGCCGGGAGCCTGGACGCGATGTCGAGGAACACGCCGCCGTGCGGTGACCCGCGGCCCGCCTTGACCTCGGCCCTGATCGACCTGGCCACCTCGTCCCTGGGCAGCAGTTCGGGCGGTCGCCGGTTATTGGCCTGGTCGGCGTACCAGCGGTCGGCCTCCTCCTCGGTCTCCGCGTACATCGGGCGGAACACGTCCGGCACGTAGTTGAACATGAACCGCTTGCCTTCGGAGTTGCGCAGCACGCCGCCGTCGCCGCGCACCGACTCGGTGACCAGCAGGCCGGCCACCGACAGCGGCCAGACCATATGCGTCGGGTGGAACTGCACGAACTCCATGTTCAGCAGGGTCGCCCCGGCCAGCAGGGCGAGCGCGTGCCCGTCGCCGGTGTATTCCCAGGAATTGGACGTGACCTTGAACGTCTTCCCGATGCCGCCGGTGGCGAGCACGACCGTCGGCGCCTCGAACAGGGCAAATCGCCCCGTATCACGGAAATATCCGAAGGCCCCGGCGATACGCCCCCCGTTGCCAGCACCGCCGTCCTTCATCAGGCGGATGATCGTGGTCTCGGCGAAGACCTTGATCATCGCCTCCGGGTCGCCGAACTCGACCGCGTCCGCCTGCTGCATCGCGACGACCTTCTGCTGCAGCGTGCGGATCATTTCAAGTCCGGTCCGGTCGCCCACGTGCGCCAGCCGCGGGTACTCGTGCCCGCCGAAGTTCCGCTGGCTGATCTTGCCGTCCTTGGTCCGGTCGAAGACCGCGCCCCAGGCCTCGAGCTCCCAGACCCGGTCCGGGGCCTCCTTGGCGTGCAGTTCGGCCATCCGCCAGTTGTTCAGGAACTTGCCGCCGCGCATCGTGTCGCGGAAGTGGACCTGCCAGTTGTCCTTCGGGTTCACGTTGCCCATGGCGGCCGCGCAGCCGCCCTCGGCCATGACCGTGTGCGCCTTGCCGAACAGGGACTTGGAGATGATCGCGGTCTTCTTTCCGTTCAGCCGCGCCTCGATCGCCGCACGCAGCCCGGAACCGCCCGCGCCGACGACCACCACGTCGTACGAATAACGGCCAATCTCGTCGGCCAACACAGCGTCGCTCATACCACAGCCCGTTCGGTTAATTAAAGATTCTTGGATCTGGGAAGGCCCCGCTGGCCACAAGCAGGATGTACAGGTCGGCCAGCATCAGCGTGCCGAGCGTGATCCAGGCGAGCTGCATGTGCCGCGCGTTCAGCCACGAGATCTTCGTCCAGGCCCAGTACCTGACCGGGTGCTTGGAGAAGTTCTTCAGCCGGCCGCCGGTGATGTGCCGGCAGGTGTGGCAGCTCAGCGTGTATCCCCAGAGCAGGACCACGTTGGCCAGCATGATCAGCGTGCCGAGCCCCAGCCCGAAGTCTCCGTCCGGCCCGCGGAACGCCTGCGTCAGGTCGTAGGTGTTCAGGATCGAGATGACGACGACGGCGTAGAAGAAATACCGGTGCAGGTTCTGCATGATCAGCGGGAACCGGGTCTCGCCGGTGTACCTGGCGTGCGGCTCGCGCACCGCGCAGGCCGCGGGCGCGCGCCAGAATGCCCGGTAGTACGCGCGGCGGTAGTAATAGCAGGACAGCCGGAAGCCGAGCACGAGCGGCAGCGACACCAGCGCGTACGGGATGATCGGCGGCACCGCCGGGAACCAGTGGCCCAGGCTGCTCGACCCGGCCACGCATTCGCCGCTGATGCACGGCGAGAAGAAAGGCGTCAGGTAATGGTACTTGGCCACGTAATACCAGTGGCCGGTGAAAACGTGCACGGTGGCATAGGCAACCCAGATCGTGAGCAGGGTCGCGGTGATACGCGGTGCCCGCCACCAGGGGTCCTTGCGGAACGTGCGTTCGGAAATCTGCGCCCGCGTCCTGGCCGGCGCTTCCGGTGCCTGTGTCATCCTCAGCGTCCTCGCTGCTTTCGATGGTAAGCGTAACGCCACGCGCCGCCTGCCAGAACAAGCCGGCTTTTCCGCGTGATGTCAAGAACTTAATCCAGTCAGTGGGGTTATGCAGTGACCGAGACCTCATCGTGGCATGTGACCCTGGCTACACTCCTGTCCGGTGACGTTCATCTACCACATCGCGGTCGCGGCCGACTGGAAGCGGGCGGTACGCGACGGGCAGTACACCATGTCGACGCGCGGCCTGACCCTGGCCGAGCAGGGATTCATCCACGCCTCGACGGCCGCCCAGGTCACCCTGGTCGCCAACGCGTTCTACCGGGGCGCCCCCGGCCTGCTGCTACTGGTCATTGACCCCGAACGGGTAGGTCCGGAGATCCGCTACGAGCACGTGCCCGGCCAGGCCGATCCCTACCCTCACATCTACGGCCCCCTCAACACCGACGCCGTGCTCGAAGCCCGCCCCTTCGCCCCCGCCCCCGAGGGTCAGTTCTCGTTTCCATGATCGTGGCCAGTTTCGGGCAAATAGCGCCCATTTCTGGCCATGATCATGCAGAGATGGCGAGCGCGCGGCGGAGGAAGTCGAGCTGGAGCAGGAGCAGGTTCTCCGCCACCGTCTCCTGCGAGGCCATGTGCGTGATGCCGGACAGCGGCAGCACCGTGTGCGGGTAGCCGGCCGCCAGCAGCGCGCCGGACAGGCGCAGCGTGTGCGCCACCACCACGTTGTCGTCCGCCAGCCCGTGGATCAGCATGAGCGGTCGGAGGGGTCCGGTGGGGTCCGGGGGGTCGTCCACCCGGGCCAGCGCCGGAATCAGCGAGGACCGCTGGTACGGCCCGGGATCCTGGTCCGGCTGCCCCAGGTAGCGCTCGGTGTAGTGGGTGTCGTAGAGGCGCCAGTCGGTGACCGGCGCGCCGGCGATGGCCGCGTGGAACACGTCCGGGCGGCGCAGCACGGCCAGCGCGGCCAGGTAGCCGCCGAACGACCAGCCGCGGATCGCGACCCGGCCGGTGTCCAGGTCGGCGAAGCGGGCCGCGGCCTCGCGCAGCGCGTCGACCTGGTCCTCAAGGACCGGCTCGGCCAGGTCGCCGGCCACCGCGCGCTCCCACTCCGGGCCGCGGCCAGGAGTGCCCCGGCCGTCCGCGATGACCACCGCGAACCCCTGCTCGGCGAACCACTGCGCGGTCAGGTAGGCGGAGCGGGCCTTCAGCACCCGCTGCGCGTGCGGGCCGCCATACGGGTCGAGCAGCATCGGCAGCCTCCCCTGCCCAGACTGGCCCTGCCCGGACTGGCCCTGCCCGGACTGGCCCTGCCCGGACTGGCCCTGCCCGGGCTGGTGCCAGGACGGGAACAGCACTGCGGTGCGGATCTCCCGCGGCCCGGCGCCGAACAGGACCGGCCGGGGCGCCGGCAGCGCCGGACGCTCGGCCAGCGAGGCCAGTTCGGCCACCGGCCTGCGATCGCGGTACACCCGGACCGTCACGCCGTCGTCGTCCAGGCTGCGACTGGAGGTGACCGTGGTCCCGCCCGCGCGGGTGCCCGCCTCGACACCGGCGCCCTCGCCGACCCGGCTGAGGCCGCCGGGACCGTAGGTCCACAGCCCGATCTCGGTGGGTTCGGCGGACGCCTGGAACAGCACGGTGTCACCGTCAACGCCGATGACGCCGCGCACCTGCAGGCCGGGCGGGGTGACGGGCTCGGCGGGCGCGCCGGGCGCGCCGACCAGCAGGCGGCGGGTGCCCTCGCGGTCGGCGGTCCACACCAGCGCGCCGTCCGCGGTCCAGGCCGGGACGCCGGGGACGATCTCCAGCCAGGTCGGGTCGGTGTCCTCGCGCAGCACCTCGGCCCGGCCGGTGCCGGCGTCGACGGACAGCAGCCGCATCGTCCGCTGGTCCCGGCTCTGCACGACCACCAGCGGGTCGTGCTCGCCCTCCCAGCAGGCCGTCACCAGGTAGGGAAACGCGTCGCGTCCGGTATCCACCTCTGCCGTGGTGCCGTCCAGCCTGGCCAGCAGGAGGGACACCTCGGCGTTCGGGGTGCCGGCGGCCGGGTAAGCCACCTCGGCGGGCGGCCGCTCCGGGTTGGCCGGGTCGGCGATGTGCCACCGGTTCACCGGCGTCTCGTCCACCCGCGCCACCAGCAGCGCCGAGCCGTCCGGGGACCACCAGTAGCCGCGGTGCCGGTCCATCTCCTCGGCCGCGATGAACTCCGCCAGCCCGAACGTCACGTGCGCGGCGCCCCGCGGGCCGGCCAGCACCCGGTCTTCGGCGGGGTCGGCCAGGCTGGCCACCCGCAGCGCCCCGGCGCGGACGTAGGCCAGCCGCTTCCCGGTCGGGTCGGGCCGGGGATCCAGCGCCGGGGCGGGCACCGGGACCTCGTACGGGACGGCGTCCTCGCGGGTCAGGTCGACCCCGTAGACCCGCCCCGACCAGGAGAAGACCGCCATCGTGAGGTCCGCGTCCGTGGCGTAGGCCACGATGCCCCCGGCCTGCTCCCTGACCCGTTCCCGGCGGGCACGCTCCTGCGGCGGCAGGTCCTGCTCGTCGCCGCCCATGGCCCGCGGGTCCACGACCAGCCGCTCCGGGCCGCGGCCCACGTCCAGCACCCACAGGCAGGTCACCGGGTCGCTGCCGCCCTGGGTCCGCAGGAAGGCCACCCGGGCGCCGTCGGGTGAGATGCGGAACGCCCTCGCCACGCCGAGCGTGAACCGTCTGGTCCTGGCTTCCTGTCGCGGGAAACTCTCGGTCATGGCACAGCATCTTGCCAGTTCCGGCGGATCCCGCAGCGGCCGATAGGCTCGCGGTAAGCGAGCCAAGGGCGAGCGGAAGGCACAGCATGGGTTCGGCGGAGAGCGGGCGGCGGTTGCTGCTGGTGCATGCACACCCGGATGACGAGTCGATCGGCACCGGGGCGACGATGGCCAAGTACGCCGCCGAGGGGGTGCGGGTCACGCTCGTCACCTGCACGCTCGGCGAGCACGGGGAGATCATCCCGCCGTCGCTGGCGCACCTGGCCGCGGATTCGGAAGACCGGCTGGGGGAGTACCGCATCGGCGAGCTGGCCGCCGCCTGCGCCGAGCTCGGCGTGACCGACCACAGGTTCCTCGGCGCCCCGGGCCGGTGGCGTGACTCGGGCATGATGGGCACCGACGCCAACGACGATCCGCGCTGCTTCTGGCGCGCCGACGTGAACCAGGCCGCGGACGCGCTGCTCGCCGTCATCCGCGACATACGGCCGCAGGTGCTGGTGACCTACGACGCCAACGGCTTCTACGGGCACCCCGATCACATCCAGGCGCACCGGGTGGCCTGCCGGGCTTTCCAGCAGGCCGCCGACCTCGGCGTGGCCAAGTTCTACGCCACCGCCGGCCCCGGATCCGGCGGGGTCACCACCGAGATCGACGCCACCGCCTACCTTGACCGGAAGCTGGCGGCGATGCGCGCGCACGCCACGCAGGTCACCGTGGACGCCCCGTTCTTCGCGCTGTCCAATCAGATCAGGCACCAGGCGCTCGGCGTGGAGTACTACACCCTGTTGGCCGGGCGGCGCGGACCCGACGACCCGGGCGGTCGCGAGACGGACCTATTTGCCCAGTAACCTGCTCCCATGGCAGTACCGGCTGGCAGGAATGGCACGACCGGCAAGCGCGGGATGGGGCCGCTCGCCACCGTCGGCGTGTACGGCGTGCTGTTCCTGTTCGGCGCGGTGCAGGGGGTGATCGGCAGCTTCCAGTACAGCCGGGCGTCCGGGTGGGTGCCGGTGACCGCGCTGGTGTGCTGTGCCGTCATCCTGGCCACCTGCCTGCTGGCGGCCTGGGCCACGCGCTCGGTCAGCGGCGCGGTCATGCCCGGAATGGGCTGGGTCATCGCGTCGTTCGTACTATCCATGCCGGTCTCGAATGGCAGCGTCATCATCACTAGCACCACGCCCGGCAAGTGGTACCTGTACGGCGGCACGCTCAGCGTGGCGGCGGGGGTGGTCGCGGCGTTCGCGGGCATGATCCGATGGGCCCCGTCCAGGTGAGCGACGTCGATCAGGCCGCTTTCCGGCGGGCGGCGGGCCAGTTCCCCGGCGGCATCGTCGTCGTGACGACCAGCGCAGGCCACGCGATGACCGTCAGCGCGTTCGCGTCGGTGTCGCTCGAGCCGCCGCTCGTGCTGTTCTGCGCGGAGAAGATCGCCCGGTTCCACGATGCCGTCCTCGCGGCCGGATCCTGGGCGGTGTCCGTCCTGGCCGAGGACGGAGAGAAGACCGCGCGCTGGCTGGCCACCCGGGGCCGCCCGCTGGACGGGCAGCTGGACGGGGTGGCCCATCATCCGGGCCCGGTCACCGGCGCGCCCCTGCTCGACAATGCGCTGGCCACCCTGGAGTGCCAGACCGCCGCGGTGTACGACGGCGGCGATCACAGCATCATCGTCGGCCAGGTGACCGCCGTGGACGGCCCGGCGGACCCGTCGGCCCGCGGCCCCCTGGTGCACCACGCGGGCCGCTACCGCCGCCTGCGCCCCGCGGAGGACTAGGACCGGATCGCGGCTTCAATCTGGGCGAGCCCCCAGTCGAGGTCTTCCTGGCTGATGACCAGGGGCGGCGCGAGCCTGATCACGTTGCCATGGGTTTCCTTGGCCAGCACGCCGCGGGCGGCGAGCCGCTCGCACACCTCGCGCCCGGGCAGCGACGCGAACTCCAGGGCGGCCCACAGCCCGCGGCCACGTACCTCGCTCACCGCGGAGCGCGGCAGCGCGGACAGCCGCGCGTGCATCCGCTCCCCGAGCGCCCTCGCCCGCGCCTGGTACTCTCCGGTGCGCAGCATGGCGACGACCTCCCGCGCGACCGCACAGGCCAGCGGGTTGCCGCCGAACGTGGACCCGTGCTGGCCCGGACGCAGCACGCCGAGCACGGGCCAGGTGGACACCATCGCGGAGACCGGCACGATGCCGCCGCCCAGGGCCTTGCCGAGCAGATAGGCGTCGGGCACCACGTCCTCCGCCGTGCAGGCGAACGTGTGCCCGGTGCGGCCGAGGCCGGACTGGATCTCGTCGGCGATCATCAAGATGCCGTGCGTGGTGCACAGCTCCCGGATCCCGGCCAGGAACCCGGATGGCGGCACGACCACCCCGGCTTCGCCCTGGATCGGCTCGACCAGCACGGCGACCACGCGCTCGCCGAGCTCGCCGACCGCCGCGGTCAGCGCGTCCAGGTCGCCGTAGGACACGATGCGGAACCCGGGCGTGTACGGCCCGAAGTCCGCCCGGGCGTCGGGGTCGGTGGAGAAGCTGATGATCGTGGTCGTCCGGCCGTGGAAGTTCGCGCTGAACGCGATGATCACCGCCTGGTCGGCGGGGACCCCCTTGACCGTGTAGCCCCACTTGCGCGCGACCTTGATCGCGGTCTCGACCGCCTCCGCGCCGGTGTTCATCGGGAGCACCACCTCCATCCCGGCCAGGTCGGCCAGCTCGGCGCAGAACGGTCCGAACTGGTCGTGCTCGAACGCCCGGCTGACCAGCGTGAGGTGCTCGAGCTGCCGCTGCGCGGCGGCGATCAGCCGTGGGTGCCGGTGACCGAAGTTCAGCGCCGAGTAGGCGGCGAGCAGGTCGAGGTAGCGGCGGCCCTCCACGTCGGTCACCCAGGCGCCCTCGGCCTCGGCGGCGACGACCGGCAGCGGATGGTAGTTGTGTGCGCCGTACTCGCTGCTGAGCTTGAGCAGGCCGGTCATGGTCTCGGTCATCGTGTTCCCCCTCAGGGCCGTAGTTCCAGCGTGCAGCACTTAGGTCCGCCGCCACCCTTGAGCAACTCGGACACGTCGACGCCGACCGGCTCGAACCCGCGCTCGCTGAGCTGGGCGGCCAGGCCGGCTGCCTGGACCGGCAGGACGACATGGCGGCCGTCGCTGACCGCGTTCAGGCCGAGCACCTCGGCGTCCTCGTCTTTCGCCTCGATCAGTTCGGTGAACTGCTCGGCGATGGCCGCCCGCCCGGCGTCGTCGAACGCGGCCGGGTAGTACATGGCGGTGTCGGCGTCCAGCACGCACAGGGCGGTGTCCAGGTGGTAGAAGCGCGGGTCGACCAGGCGCAGGCTCACCACGGGCAGCCCGAACAGGTCCGTCAGCTCGGCGGCGACGGCCTGGTCGCTGCGGAAGCCGTAGCCGGCCAGCAGCGTGCCGCCGGCGAACAAGATGTCGCCCTCGCCCTCGTGGACGTGCTCGGGCGTCCGCACCTCGGTGTAGCCACGGCCGAGAAACCAGTCCGCATAGGCGTCGGCTTCCCCGGCCCGCTGCGGGTAGCGGAAGTGCGCGCCGAGCACCTTCCCGCCGATCACGGTCGCGCCGTTGGCGGCGAACACCATGTCGGGCAGCCCGGCCACCGGCTCGATGATCCGCACCTCGTGCCCGAGCTCGAGGTAAACCTCACGAAGCCGGGCCCACTGCCGCATGGCGTTGGCGGCGTCGGTCGGCTTGTCCGGTTCCATCCACGGGTTGATGGCGTACGTGACGGCAAAGTGCTCCGGCCGGCACATCAGGTACCCGCGCGCTGAAGCCCGGCGCTCTACGCTGCGCTCCCTTGTGATCATGAGCTCAGGGTAGGGGTTCCCCGGACCGGAAAACACACGCTGGCCATGCGTGTCAGCGAAGAATCATTGCGTAATAGCGCGCCGAAACGGCAGTTTATTGTCCGCAGGCCTCGCCGGTCACGGCTTCCTGGCTACTCCGCAGTAGGCGGCCGCCGCATGGTCGGCCGCGCCGTCCGGCCCGCGCCCGTCCGATCCCCGTCCGTCCGGCCGCCAGCGCTGGCACGGCACCACGCCGGGCTCGATCAGGTCCAGGCCGTCGAAGAAGCTGGCCAGCTCGTCCGGCCTGCGCAGCAGGTACGGGGCGGACGCGCTGACGCCGTACCGCGGCCGCGCGCTTTCGTCGTATCGCCGCTGTGCGCTGCCGATGCCCGGGTTCTCGGCCACCCCGTCGGCGATCACGAGGTAGCTGCCCGCGGGCAGCGCGTCCATCAGCTGACTGACGATGGACCGCGCCGCGCCGTAGTCGTCGACGTGGCCGAGGATGCCCAGCAAGATCAGCGCGACCGGCTTGGACAGCGCGAGCGTGCTGGCCGCGCCGGCCAGCACCGCGGCCACGTCACGCAGGTCGGCGTCGGTGTAGCAGACCGTCCCTTCCGGGGTGCTGGCCAGCATCGGGTTGCTGAGCAGCGCCTTGGCGTGGATGAGGACCGCCGGGTCGTTGTCGGCGTAGACGATGCCGCTGTCCGGCGCGATGCGCTGCGCGATCTCGTGGGTGTTCCCTCCGGCGGGCAGGCCGGCCCCGATGTCGAGGAACTGCCGCATGCGGGCCGGCCCGGCCAGGAAGCGGACCGCCCTGACCAGGAAGGCGCGCTCGGCCCGCGCGGTCTCGGCGAGGTGCGGGAACTCCCTGCTGATCTCCTCGCCGGCGCCCTTGTCGGCGGCGAAGAAGTCCCGGCCGCCGAGCCAGTAGTTCCACACCCGGGCCGGGTGCGGCATGCTCACCTCGAGTCCGGCCGGGGGCGGGCCCCACGGCTCGTCGGCCTCACGACCCTGCCGACCGCCGCCGGGAGCGTGGCCGCCGGCGGGAGTTGCGGCCGGGCGTGGCCCCGGGTCCTGGCCGGCACCGGGGCCGGCCGGCCCGGCACCGCGGCCGCCGTCAGGGACGGCGGCCCCGTGCTTTGCTTCGGAAGCGCGCCTGCGGAACATTTCTCAAATCATGCCGCACCCATGCAAGTGCGTGATGCCGTTTCCGCCGAGCCAGCCGTGCTCAGCCTGCTCCGCCCCGCCAGCCCTGCCTAACCGGACCGATGTGCCACCCGCCCCGGACACAGCGTCCGCAGCCGCTCCGCGGCGGCGGCGATCCGCTCGTCGGTGGCGGTGAGGGCCACCCGGACGTGGTGACGGCCGGCCGGGCCGTAGAGCTCGCCGGGCGCGACCAGGATGCCGCCCTCGGCCGCGAGCAGTTCGGCCGCTGACCAGCAGTCGTACGCGGGGTGCGTGACCCACAGGTACAGCCCGGCCTCGGAGTGGTCGACGGCCCAGCCCGTCTCGGCGAACGCCGCCCGCAGCGCCGAACGCCGTCCCGCATACCGCTGCCGCTGCTCGAGAGCGTGCGCGTCGTCGTCGAGCGCCGCCGTCATCGCGGCCTGCACCGGGCCCGGCATGATCATTCCGGCTTGCTTCCTGATCGCCAGCAGGTCCGCGACCAGCGCCGGGTCGCCGGTCACGAACCCCGCCCGGTAGCCGGCCAGGTTGGACCGCTTGGACAGCGAATGAACGGCCAGCACGCCGTCCCGCGACGGGCCGCAGACGTCGGGGTGCAGCACCGAGACCGGCGAGCCTTCCCAGCCCAGCGAGATGTAACACTCGTCGGACGCCACCACCGCGCCGCGTTCCCTGGCCCACTCCACCACCTTGCGCAGGTGGCCGGCCGGCAGCACCCGCCCGGTCGGGTTGGACGGCGAGTTCAGCCAGACCAGCTTCACCCGGGCCGGGCCGGCGGACAGCAGGCTGTCGGAGGCCACGACAGAGGCTCCGGCGAGCCGCGCACCGATGTCGTACGTGGGGTAGGCCAGCTCGGGGTGCAGCATCACGTCGCCAGGTCCGAGCCCGAGCATGACCGGAAGCCACGCGATGAACTCCTTGGTGCCGACGACCGGGAGCACGTCGTCCGGCGGCACAGAAACACCGTGTGCGCGCGCCAGCCAGCCGGCGGCCGCGGCCCGCAGCCGCGGCGTTCCCCACGTCGCCGGGTAGCCGGGCGCGTCGGAGGCGCCGGCGAGGGCGTCGCGGATCGGGCCGGGCACCGGATCGACGGGTGTCCCCATGGACAGGTCCACGAGGCCATCCGGATGGAGCCCGGCTTTCCCGCGCAGCGGCGCGATCCGGTCCCAGGTGAAGACGGGAAGCCGGCTCGCGAGCGTCATTCCTCCGCGGCTTGCGGCGGAAGCGCCGCCACCAGCGGGTGGTCCTTGCCGATCTTGCCGGTCTTGGAGGCGCCGCCTGGGGAGCCGAGGTCTTCGAAGAAGTCGACGTTGACCTTGTAGTATTCCTTCCACTGATCGGGTACGTCGTCCTCGTAGTAGATCGCCTCGACCGGGCAGACCGGTTCGCAGGCGCCGCAGTCCACGCACTCGTCGGGGTGGATATAGAGCATGCGCTCGCCCTCGTAGATGCAGTCAACGGGGCATTCCTCGATGCATGCCTTGTCAAGCACATCAACGCAGGTCTGCGCGATGATGTAAGTCACGGGTGAACTCCTGTCGTCGTCCTGCTGCTAACACAGTATGGCGGGTCGCCGAGCGTGTCGCCTCAGCCTGCGACAATACTGCCGCGCGGCGGATCGCTCTTAACGGAATCGGGCCGCCAGCCCATACTGCCATTCGCAGCTTTCCACACATAACCGGCATACCGTACTTCGCTGAGGCGGTAGGCCTGCGCGTGCGCTACCAGCCAGTTGGCCACCGTCCAGGCCGCGGCCCGCTGGACGTGCAGGACGGCGGTGCTTCCCTTGTTTTTTTGGCCCGAACGGTCCGTGGTGATCCCGACCACAACGGCTTTCCGCCCCTGTGGCCCGAACGTCTGCGCCATCCGTCGCACCGCCCCCGTCAGGTTCGCCTGGCCGGCCGGGGTGTACCAGCAGGACACGCCGTGCGGCGACTGCCCGGTGAAGTAACCGGCCAGCTGCCCGGCCAGGTCCGCCCATTGTCCGTAGGCGGAGCCGTCCGCGCTGTGCTGCACCTCCTGCGCCGCCTGGGAGACGGGCATCGTGGCGTAGCCGCGCACCCGGGTGAGGGCGGCGAAGAACTTGGTCGTGGCGTAGACGGGATCCTCGAGCCGGGTGGCGGGGCCCCAGCCTTCCGAGGGGCGCTGCTGAAAGATCCCGACCGAGTCGCGGTCGCCGTAGTCCAGGTTGTGCAGCTTCGATTCCTGCAGCGCGGCGGCCAGGGCGATGGTGACCGCCTGTCGCGGCAGCTGGTGCCTGGCCGCGACGCCCGCGATGGTGGCCGCGATGCCGGCCTGCTCGGTGTCGAGCGTGACGGCCTGCCCGCCGGTGCCCGCCTGGCAGCCGGGGGCGGGGGGCGGGGTGATGACGTGCTTGAGGCTGGTGTAGATGAAGTATCCGGCTACCACCAGCACGAGCACCAGCGTGGTCCCGACGATGACTCTGGCCCGGAGCACGGCGGGATTGTGCGGCACAGCATCAGACGCTACCGCTAAGCTCGCGCACCATGAACGAGTCTGCTGCTAGCCCGGGGGGGCGACCCCCCGGAACCCCCCGATCCCGGGGGGGAGCCACCCCCCCGGACCCCCCCGGCCATCCCCCCAGACCCCCCTTGGGGGGGACCTCCGGTCCCCCCGGAGTGCTGCCTGAGGTGATCGACGAGTTGTGGGAGCGGCGTGCCGAGCTGTCGCCGGCCGACACGCAGGCGCGTTCGGCTGTGGTCGGCGCCGTGGACGCGGTGGACGCCGGCCTGGCCAGGGTGGCGTACGTCGATCCGGCGACCGACGAGGTGGTGGTGGACGAGCGGGCCAAGCGGGCCATCCTGCTGGCGTTCCGGGTGCTCCCGATGGCCAGGTCCCAGGTGGGCGACTTCAGGTACGACGACCGGGTCCCGCTGAAGACCCGGCTGGACGGCGTCCGCGTGCTGCCGGGCGCGATCGCGCGGTGGGGCTCCTACATCGCGCCGGGGACGGTGCTGATGCCCTCGTTCGTCAACATCGGGGCCTATGTGGACGAGGGCACGATGGTTGACACCTGGGCCACGGTCGGGTCGGGGGCGCAGATCGGCAAGAACGTCCACCTCTCCGGCGGGGTGGGGATCGGCGGCGTGCTCGAGCCGCCGAACGCGGTGCCGGTCGTGGTCGAGGACGAGGCGATGATCGGGTCTAGGTGCATGGTCGTCGGGGGCGCCCGGGTGCGCCGCGGCGCCACCCTCGGGGCGGGTGCCATCCTCACCCCTACGACGCACGTCATCGACGTGGAGACCGGTGCCGAACTGCCGCTCGGCGAGGCGCCGGCCTGGTCGGTATGCGTGGGCGGGACCCGGCCGCGGAAGTTCCCTGGCGGCGAGTTCGGCCTGCCGTGCCTGCTGGTGCTCAAGCGACTGCCCGAAGGCTCCCGGCACGACAAGTCGGCCCTGAACGCCATCCTCCGCGACCACGGCGTCGACGCCTGACCCAGACCGCCCCGGACCTCAGCACTGGCCGGGTATGACTACCGTTAGTACACGATGAGCGTTAATTCAGAACCGCACCGGCGGGTCCGTCGCCAGGGACCCGCCACGCTGCGTGGCAAGCAGATACCGGCGACCACGACCGATCAGCGGCTGCTCGACAGGCGGGGGCCATCCGACTGGGTGCACACCGACCCGTGGCGGGTGCTGCGGATCCAGGCTGAGTTCGTCGAGGGGTTCGGCCTGCTGGCCGAACTCGGTCCCGCGGTCTCGATCTTCGGATCGGCGCGGACCGCGCGGGGCAGCGCCGAGTACGAGACCGCCGAGCGCATCGCCTCCGGCCTGGTCAGGGCGGGTTACGCGGTGATCACCGGCGGCGGCCCTGGGATCATGGAGGCGTCCAACAAGGGCGCCGTCGAGGCCGGCGGCGTCTCCGTGGGCCTGGGCATCGAGCTGCCCAGGGAAATGGGGCTGAACGACTACGTCGAGGTCGGCCTGGAGTTCCGCTACTTCTTCGTCAGGAAGACTTGCTTCATCAAGTACTCGCAGGCGTTCGTGGTGCTGCCCGGCGGGTTCGGCACCATGGACGAGCTGTTCGAGGCGCTGACCCTGGTCGCCACCGGCAAGATCACCAAGTTCCCGATCGTCCTGGTCGGCCGGGAGTACTGGTCCGGATTGCTCTCCTGGCTGCAGCACACGATGCTCGCCCAGGCCAACATCGGGCCGACCGAGCTTTCGCTGATCAGCCTGGCTGACGACCCCGACGAGGTGGTCGGGATCGTCCGCGAGGCCCACAACGGCCACGGCCTGGGCGACTAGGACGATTCCCGCCGAGTCACCACACGGAAGCGACATCGCGGACGGAGCATGGCACGATTCGTATGTGCCCGTTGTATTCCTGATCACCATCGCCGCCGTCCTCGTCGGCATCTTCCTCGCCGCGACCGGACGGGGCGGCGAACTGGCCTATGAGCACGCCGATCACGCTCCGCTCGATCTTGGCCCAGTCTCCGCCGCGGATATCGCGCTACTGCGCCCGCCGACCGCCCTGTGGGGCTACAACATGCAGGTAACCGACGCGGCCCTAGATCACATCGCCCGCGCGATGCGCGAGCGCGACGTCACGATCGCCTACCTGCAGGAGCAGCTGGCGAGCCACGAACGCAACGGCTCTTACGCCGAACCGAAGGGCGCGCACGCCCGGCAGGGCTCGGACGCCCTACTGACGTCGGGCCTTGCGCCCTTCCCCGGGATGAGCGGCACCATCGAGGCCACCGGCGCCCCGGATCTTCCCGAGGCCCCGCAGGTTCCCGAAACCTCAGAATTCCCCCTGGCGTCAGA